>JAABUS010000363.1_pt1 | contig 116117 bp, 120 predicted proteins | sample 5560161 | NCBI WGS metagenome assembly JAABUS01 (sample SAMN10711885, study PRJNA513376) | rock metagenome | isolation source: Antarctica rocks | place: Antarctica: Victoria Land, Trio Nunatak nord | collected 2016-01-04
TATGGCAGCAGTAATGGCCATGTATGCGCGTATATCTATAGTAGTAGTAATGGCCATGTAAACAAATAATCCTAAGCGGCCCTAAGCGGCCCTGAGCGGCCCTAAGAATATTAAACCGGTATTAAGAATCTTAAATAATCTTGAGCGAGCCTAAACGAGCCTAAACGGGCCTAAGCAGGCCTAAGAATTCTTATTTAACTCTAAATTATTTTAGCGCTCGCGAGCGGGCCTAAACGCTCCGAGTAAACTAAGATTCTCAGAGTCGCTTACACTTTTATAGATGTAATCGATAGAATTAAGAATATATTTCTCTACCTAATAGTCTTTTCTATTATAATATATATAGGTATTAATTTCTCGGCGCTTTTTCCGGTAATCTCTATAAATATCCGATCGCTTATTATTATTAGGGGGTAATAATTTAAAAGGGTTATTTTTATAATTATATAAAAGAGACCGGCTAGGTACTAAATTATTCGTAAACCGGATTTTTTTCTAGTAGTTATAATTAGCCTCTTTTTAATCTTTAAAGATTCGTTTATTAATTTTAATATAATTTTCGGCTTATTAAACTATTTTCTTAAATCCTATAAAAGTATCTAGTAGTTTATTTCGGGATTAATAAATATAATTTAATATCTCTATTATTAACTTCCGACGGAAGGTATAGTAGATAATTAAATTATTCTATAAAAGATATATAATAATAATTTCGAAATAATTAATAAAATCCTATATCGATTCGTTCTATTTTATTTAAATATATTTTATTTTAAACTCCGTATCGAGCTTTATATCCTTAATTAAATAGTTCTTTAATAATTAAATTTATAGTAGGTCTTAGTCCTCGAAAATACCCCTATAACCCGATAACTTTATTAATTATATCCGGGTTTTAATCTTAGATCCGAGGTAAGTATAAATTATAAAGATTTATATATCTAGCCCGTTAATAATCTATAAGTTAAAGAAGTTATTTATATTAATAATTTATAAACGGACGTCTATAGGAGGCCCTATAAAAATAGGTAGTTTATTATATTTAATTCTTCTTTCTCGACCCTAAAAGGGTATCGAGGTTTAGATTAATATTATAGTATTATTAATCTTTATAGTAATTCTCGGGGTTAGTTTTTTTAGGTCTATTAATAATCTCTTTTATTAAAAGAATATTATTATATATAAAACTATTTCCGTCTTTAATATATAAATTCGATCGAGTAATTATTGGGTTATAATTTATAAAATAATATAAAAAGCGATAGAAGTATTCCTAGTAGATTTATTACTTTTATTATAGTTTAAGGGTTAACGGGTTGGAATAAGTTAATATTAATAATACTTATAGTAATTTTATAGTCGTATTAGAGAAGAGGATAAAATAGGGAAATCTTATTTTAATTTTAAAAATAGAATCGTTATTATCCTTTAAGTTGGTCGTAGTAATAACTATTTTATTTAATAAATTATTTTAGGTAATTTAGAGTAGGCCGAGTTTCTATTATAAGAAGAATTAATATAATAAGGTATATATTACTCGCTTAGGGCACTTCTAGTTAAATTATTTATATATTAATTCTTATTAATTTATCTAGCTCTACGAGGTCTATAAGGGTCTTTATAACTAGTAATTAACTCCTTCCGTTTATAGCGATTCGTTAAGAATTATTATATATATTAAAGAATTAAACCTCCCCGTTAATATATTTAAAAATAACCACGTTTATTACCGCTCCCGTAACGATATTAAAAAGATATCTCGATGAATTATATAAATCCCTTATTATTTTATACCTTTATAGGAATTATTTATTAATATATCTTAATTTTTATAGACTACTTAACTAAGATACGGTATTTAATATTAATTATATCGATGAAAATCAACGAAGTTTACGACGCTTTCTACTAGAATATATAAAAACTCTATAAGTTACTAGATATCTTTATTTCGAATAAAGAATTTTAATTTATATTAAAGTTCTAAAAGACTTTATATAAATATTTTAAAATTAATAAATATATATTTATAAAATAGTATTCTTAAATGGATAATTAAACCGAGTAGTTTAATATTATAATAAAATACTACCTCCGTGTATATATTAATTATATATAGGATAATTAAGTGAAATAGCTCTTTAAAGCGGAGTTTTTTAATAATAATATTAATTTTTTTAATACTCTAGCCTCGCCCTTTTTAACTAATTATAATTAATATTTATATATTAATTTCGAGTTTATTAAATTTTTATTTTAAGATTTTACCGCTTAAACCCGTATTTATTTAATTATTATTAATAAATTCGCGATATAAATAGAAGTTTTAAATAATTATCTCCGCGATGAAATATTTATTATTTAAGTTATTTTTAAATCCTCGGTTAATTAACGAAGGTATCTATATTTAATATATTTAGTAAACGACTAAATATAGTTAAATATTAAGAATTTGAATATTATACACCCTTTAATTAAGCTCGACGATTATAATATCGGCTTTTTCTAAATTTTTAAAGTTTTCGATAATTCTTTTATAATTTAACTAGATTTTCCGTATTTTATAAAAATTTACCCCGTTTTCTACGCTAGTTTATTATAATTAATAATTAATAACTCTTTATCTAGATAGATCTAGCCTATTTAAAAATCTATAATTACCGAAGATAATTAATATATATAGTATATAAATAGTATTTTGAATTTTAAATATAATCGCCGTTACCGTCTACCTTTATTAAAGTACTACGTTAATTAAGAAAATTATATCGTTATATAGAAACTCTTTTAATACTTTACCCGTTATTAATAATTTATTAATAAATATTATATCTCGAATCCTAGCGCCGCTAATCTTTATAAATTACTATATATTATTTAAAAGTACTAGTATAAGGAATCTCTATTATTTTTATTTTAGTTTAATTTTTAAAAAGTTAACCTCTATCTATACTTTAGTTTCTACCCTCTCCGTTATTATTACCTCGATTATTATTTTATATCGACTTCGATTAATATTTTATATAATTATATAAATAAATAGTACCCTATAACCTAGCCCCGCCGTTATTATTTATAAATAATAACGTTAATACCTAGCCTTATTTATATATCGTCGTTATTTCTTATTTTATTCTTTACCCGTTATTATTATTATAATTAAATATTCCGTAATAACTTTAATTAATACTTTATATAATTATACCGATAAATAATATATTTAGTCCTAGCTCGTTATTTATTTTATAGGAGCTCGACTTTAAAGAGGGGGTTATTATTATAATATAATTTTATTTAATTTAATTTACTTTAATTTATTTTACTTTAAATTTAATTTAAATTTAAACTAGTTTCTCTATTTCTATTTTAATATAATCGAGATAAGAAATAAATAAATATTTTATATATAAATATTCATTTAAATAATAACTAGCTCTACTCTAGTTTTTATTCTTTATCTTTTATCTTAACCTACTCTTATATTATAACTAGGTTATAGTTTAATAAATTTAATTTTAAATTTAATAAATATTTTAATATTAATTCCGTTCTTTAATAAATAATATATTTAACGTTAATATTTATATATTAAAATTATAGAACTACTACTTCGTATAATACTTTATAAATATTAATATTATTTATTATTATTTTAATCTTTATTAATATAGAATATTTATTTAATACTTTATTAATATATAGTATTTAGAGACTTTTTTTAATAACGCGTAATATTTTATTTAAATTTTTATTTTAAAATATATAATACTTCTTTTTATTTAAGCGACGAGGATATCTATTTTCTTATTTATTCGTAGAGATATTATTATAATATTTATTATTATTATTATTATACTTTAGTAAACTAGGTTATATATAACTAGTATAAATACTTTATATATATAGAGTTTATAGAGGATAGAATTAAGTTTTTACTAAAGTACTTTATAAATATACTAGTTTATACTATAATATTTAATAGAGTTAGATTCTAGTTTTATTAGAAGGGGTTACCCCTAGACCGTCCAAATTACTAAACCGTCTACTTATAGGGCTGAAGCCTATAGACCCTCGAAAGAGTACTCAAGAACCCGCCTTCCGTGTACCTAGCCGGAATTTTCTAGGGATCGGTCTTGTCGCCTAAGCAACGCGTTCTAGGTTGCTCTTTCGGGGGTCTACGGGCTTCAGCCCTACGAGTGGACGGTTCAGCGGTTTGGACGGTTCAGGGGTGACCCCTTCTATATCCTAGTTACAAACTCTTCTCTACTGGACCTATTTAGAGGCTTAAGGCCGTCTAAAAGCCGAGAGCCGGGTCGCAAATGTGATTCCTTAGCTCCTACTAGCGCAGCTTCTCGATTATTTAACCACCCAACAATCCCTGCCGTTCCTACTCTTTCTTTTTCTCTTCATACTTACCTTGTGGGAGTCTGGGCGATCATGAAGGCCTTCGACTATGTTTTGAGCCCTGCATTGCACATCGCGGAGGCGAAAGGCATTGAGTTACCTTCGGGTACCTCATTCGCGCAATTTTTGTTGGTCCACCTCACCTTTAGAGGATTCTTTTCATTGTTGTTTCTGCCTTGAGCAGTGCTTCGAAGAAGGGCGTGCAGTCAGTAGATACTCACATGTCCGTTGATCGAACATCACTTGATATTCCATTTCAATGTACCTTTAGTGTTGGAACACGAGGTACCTATGGTCTGGTTCTGATTGTTGGTGCCACGAAGGTCGAATGTCTCCATGCACTCAGTACAAAGTACACAATGTTGTCGTCTGCAAAGGGGTCTCCATTCTGTTTTGCTTAGGGGAAATGCGTAGGTCTTAAGTAACTCATGCCGAATTTCGGTCGCTTTACTATTTATATGTTGCACGAACGACATGCGATGATCTCGTCGAGGCCATCAAACAGGTTTCACGTGTTCATCGCGATTTTGTTCACCTACTTCATTGGCTGCTCTGTGACTGCTATGTAGTTTGTAAGTATAATTTCAATCATGTCTAACATTATGCTCTAAATATCGCCTCCAGCTTGCTGGCGGTATGCCCGTAGCATGCAATTGCTCCAGGAAAGCTAGCAGTGCCCTCTACTCAAGTAGTTTGATCTTATACCTAGGACAAGACCATGAGCGCTGCTGGATCGTTCAGATGAGTGTGAGGAGACTTACGCGTCCTTCGTAACGACGTTCTGAAGTACTGCGCTGTCACCAGCTAGGCGGCTGGTATCAGACCAGGGGCTTCATTCCTTTACATTGTTCTGCTCGGACTCCACCTCTATGTTCGCATCGTGATCGTTGGTTGGTTGGTCATCCACCGCTGCTGGCTGATCATCATCCTTAATACCCTCCCATTCCTTTTCATTATCGTCATTGTGCTCCAGGGACTTCTGCTCGGCATTACTTTTGCTTGCTTCGAACTCGTACAAGAAGCCAATTCCCGTTCCCGTATCCTCCTCATCCTCCGGTGCAAGATACAGCGGTCTCTCCGTAGCCCTCGTCCAAAACCTTAACGACGTCTCACTGATCTTGCCGGTTTTCTCGTAGACTTCCACCAAAGCTTGAAAGAACAATTGTGCCTCAACCTCAAGACCAAGAACGCGAAGTGACCGGATAATGCGAGTGAGGCGGAGGTGATTGTGACTGAATCGCTTGACCCAACCCTTCGAAGCCTTGTTCCAGTTCTTGGCTGGTGTCACAACCCCATCATCACTGTCAATGGCAAATCCATAGAAACTAAGCATGCGTGTAAAAGAAGTACGAACTTGATTTCGTAAGTCTTTTCGGGACCGGAAAGCGTTGAAAGTTGCTCGGTCAATAATTGGAGCTGAAGGATTGAATGGTGAGCCTTCGGGTAGTGGGAAAAGGATCTGGATGTAGTCATGGTGATACTCTAGCTCATCGTCATTGAATCTGAGGATGTCGGGAAGGTTTCGCCTGCGGGAATCTCTGGCGAGGGTGTTCTCATCGTAGAAGCGGACCAAGAATGGCTCTAGTGATGAGGGTGGAGAATGTCGTCCAGAGGCGTGTGCAGATGCCATATTGCGAGACTTTGAATTTGAGGATGGGAGATGTCCAAGAAGACCGAGGCTCCGACAATGGCAAGTGATCGAGTAGCGTGTGGCCACAGCTGGACACAGGAATCTGAAAATATGTGTCGCACAGAAACGACGAGACTTGAACAAACGCGGAATCTTACTCGTTTCAACACCTCAAACCATTGACACTGTCTATCATGATGGGGCGTGTAGCCTTGTACCAATGGAAAAGTTGCCAATTGACACGACAATAGGACGCAATAAACAGATGATAGAGATTGATAGCACAAAATTCCCACCTGCAAGGCTATCGACAGGGGTGGAGCGGAACAGCGGAGGCGCTAGTGAGGGTGGAATTGTTGGTCGGAGCAAATTGTCTCTCTTTCCACGTTTTCAGATTCTTCCAAGAAGTCCTCTTCCCCCCGTAATTGGCAATGCCCAGTGGCCACGACCCCTCCCCCACCATCCATAAGACCACTCTCAAGACCTCTCTCTCCTCCCCTCCACGCCCATGGCATAGCCAACTAACCCTTGACCTCCTCGTCCTTGTCCTAAGCCGGACCCTATTCCATCCCTTCCTTGCAGCTCTCCTACCTCTCTGCCTCCGCGCTCTCGCTGCTCCATACGATTCGTCGTCATTCATCCTCACTTGCGCCTTTGCAGTCTCCGTCTCTCTGTACCGCATACTAGGGGTCTGGAATAGGCGCTTAGCCTACGGCGTTCCAAGGGATATAGACTGGGAACATGAACTCGTGGTGATTACTGGAGGGGTAGGCGGGCTAGGGGGGTGTATTGCTGAGATTTTTGCACTGAAGGGGGTGGGTGTTGCCGTACTAGACGTTGCCGTCGATGGTACACGCTTTCAAGATGGAGAAGAGAAGGAAGGCGTGAAAAACTATGCTTGCAATGTTGGCAACTACGAGCAGGCTGAAAACGTCTGGAAGAATGTAGTTCGTGACATGGGCACGCCTACAATCCTCATCAACAACGCCGCGATGGTGGACGGAAAACCTTTCCTAGAGCAGACGATAGAGGATGTCGAGAGGACCTTCAGGGTCAATACGCTCTCCCACTACCATTTGACAAGCCTTTTCTTGTCGTCCCTATTGGAGCGCCCTTGTGGTGGAACACTGGTAACCATCTCTTCTGTCCTCGCCTATCTCGGCGCCTCCCATCTCTCAGCCTATACGGCCTCCAAAGCCGCTCTTCTTGCCTACCACGCCTCTCTGTCCGCCGAACTCGCATCTACTGCGCCCCAGATAAAGACCATCCTGGTCGCTCCCGGGCAATTAGATACGCAATTGTTTGGCAACGTGAAGCTGAGGGGCTGGTGGAGAAATTTCTTCGGCCCCGTGGTTGGAGCTGGGGAGGTAGCGGTCAGGATTGTGGAGATGATTGATAGAGGAGAGGGAGGCGTGATTAGTGAACCAGCGTATGCGAGCTGGATTGCTTGGTTGGGAGTGTTGCCGGTAGGCGTGCAGACGATGATGAGGGGGTGGACGGGGATTGACGATGCGTTCGCGAGGCCTGTCGAAGAGGCATCAGAGACTGCTAGAAAGGCTGAAAGTAGCGAGGGAAAGAGAAGAAGAGATGTGGGGTAGCTTGATCGTGGAGGCTGCTTGGCTTGTGCAAAAGCTTTGATAGCTTGTATATCTACAAGAATCAAAAACTCTCCATTGTCGTTTCTCATACCTTCTGCTTAGCCATGCACGCCTTTGCATCGTCTTTGCAGCCCTCCCTCCATCTACTCAACGCGGTTTCTCCTCAACAGTATCCCCGACCGTCCACAGCATCCTCTTCTTACAGTATCTCTCTCCTCCGTCACATCATTGTTCGTTGCTACCACGAACTGAAAAGTCGCTGAGGAACAAAGCTTGTGAAGCTCAGTGCGAATAATCGTTAGTTTACGTAAAAGGAGACGCTCGCGCCAGATATTCCGAATTCTACAGTGACCTAGCGACTCGGATCGACAGTCCTCCTTCGCCGAAAGTCCTGTTTCCAAATTACATGCAAGCCTGACGAAGGGGTACGGTAGAGGGAGGGAGGGACTGAGTGGTAAAAGTTGAAACTCAAATTTGAAGCAATGGAGCTTTAGTAATCGTAAGCTACAGCGCTCGTGACCTACACAACTTCTGTGACCTGTGCAACTATGACCTAATTTCGACTTCGGCTTCAAGGATACACGAAGGCAGAAGCCAGGGCGTTTTCAGCCATCTTGCCGAAACCTTGGATTCGAGGGCTCTCATACTTTTGAATGAAATTACTCAAGGTTTGCGAAGTTATCGACGCTACCCATCTCATCAAAGCTTCGCTCTAATTTCTGGAAGGGCGCGGGGAGACTGGTTCAGCTGGGCCGGTGGTACATGAACATCCTCAACATCAAGGCGCTCAGTCAAGGCCATAGCTTCTGCCGGAAGATTATGCAACGCATCCTCAACCAACGAGGCGACGTCCTCGGCACACCCAAAGGACAGACTCCGCCCAGCTCCACCTTGGCCATAGGAATGCACAATACGACTAGGCTCCAGCCTGTCCTGTCCATTGACCGTAATACAATGCCGCCTGAGCTCCCTCTCTACTCGCACATTGCGTTCTCTGGCCGGCCTTAAACCTTGTGCCAAAGAATAGTCAGGGTCGACACGGTCATTCTTCAGGCCCGGAAGGAAGTTCTCACAACGTGCTCGCATACGTTGGATCTCGGGCGAATCTAGCTTGAGGTCCAGATTCCACTCATAGGGTTGGGCAATGCCGCCGAGTAGCAGAATGTTATCGTTTCTTAGGACAATGAAAACGATCTCGTTGTCGTGTGCGGCATCAGCTGTAATTGCCAATGAGCTTTCGACCTTTGGGAAATCTGTGCCGTCATTGATGATCCTGATCAGGGCTCCTCGTAAAGGAAAGCACGTTCGATCGCCGGCTAGCTCTGAGCCAGAGAGACCGGTAGCGTTGATGATGACATCAGCTCCAAAGCGCTCTCGGAGCTCGTCCTCCTGGTCGTAGAGGTCTCCGTGAATAGTCTCGGTGACGAATTTAGCCCCTTTGCTCTGGACTAGCACCATCAGCCACTCCATCGCGCGGTCAGTATCAATGATGGGAGCCAGATGCTCGTAGGCGTCGACCGCTCCGTAACGGGGATCGATGCTCTGCTTCTGGATCAAATTTGGAGCGCGACCGAAGCCAAGGACGCCGCTGTTCTCGATCTCTCGCATCTTCGTAAGTTGAGCAGAATTCTTCTCGATAGGTCGAGGAAGGAAGAAATTGGAGCGCTTCATCTGCACTCTGGAAAGAGCAGCTCGATTTTGATCGGACGCTATCGCATCTCAGATTTTGTAGGCCACCATGCACCATCGTTTGGAATTATTCAAAGAGATTGCGTCGGTATGCTGTCCCACACTGCTGGAGGAAATTCCCATAGAGCTCCCGCAATTTGTGAGGTCAGACGTTGCTCATCCGTGAAAGAAGCCCACCGTTGAGCGACCACTGTGACATGATAACCTCGGTCCAGTAGAACCCAGGCATTGATGAGGCCTGTCACGCCACCTCCAACGATGAGAATTGTAGGTGACGTCGCGGTTGGATCTTGGTGCGGCAAAGGATCGAGTGAGAGATTCTCCTCCAGAACGAGGGAATGATCTAGCGTTGAAGACATCGAGACCAAATAATGGTAAAAAATACTACTTATCTGTTCTGCGTTGTAACTCAAGAGGAAAGAACGTGATCTCAGGGAAATGGGCAGCGCATGAGCTTATAATAAGTAGCGGGTACTTCGCAAGTGAGGAGGATTCTGCCCACTGACGCCTTTCGAGTTCTGCGTCCCATTTGAGCTTGGCTTAGTGTATAGACGATCTGTTGGCAATGGTTCCTCGATCGAGGCGCTTTGACCAGAGGAAACCACCCAATTTCAGTTCTTTAGTAGGGAGTGTCAGCTTGGACGTGCATATTCGGCTTGGTCTAGGTCGCCTTCTGAAGTGATAACCAATCTCGAAGTTGAATTGATTAACTTGATACTCATGACATCAGAGCTAGACGTTACTAGGTTTAATTCATCTGCAGGCTTCCTGTGTGAGTGGTTCCGTGGTACGGCTGAGCTCAAGAAACCGTCAGTGTCACAAGAGCACTTCACTTAGTTTCTGCGGATCTTTTGGCTCGAACCCTCCTCTATCGACATGGAATTTCTCCATGGGGCGCACAATGATCTCGTGAGACTTGTAAACTCGCTCTGGGTTTAAGAAGCTTTGTTCATCAGCTCTTTCTCGATTCGTAGGTTTTAATATGGACCTTCTGCTCTCCCACCTTCTTCGCCACATACTCCGCTACCTGCTCAGGCGCCCACGCGTCCTAGGGTTTTTCTTTCGTCTTTCCCCCACCCCTTAAGCCTGTGAAAGTCCATCCAGGCACAAGCAAATGCACACTCATAGGCGTAGCTCTCTCAAGTCATAGCTTCAATGCTCCGCAAACGTCTTTACTGCGGCTTTCGAAGCGTTATATGCCGGATTTCCAGGCGGGTTGGTGATACCCTGCTTCGAGCCTGTTATAACAGTTGAGGTGGGGGTGGATGTGGGTTCGGAGGGTGGGCAGGGAGGTGGAGATGCCGTGAATGACGCTGAACAGATTCGTGTCCATAATCTTGCTCACAATCAGCGCTATCCATGTCTACGAAGTCTGCACGACTGTAGACTGTATGACAATATTCCACACCCTCCCTTCCACTCTTCAATCCGATCCCCACATTCAGCATTGATGAGCTGATCTGCCCATAATCCATCTCGACTATCGCCCTCAGATGGCTCCACTCATCAATCTTACTGACATCCATGGAACACGTTTGCAATATGCCGCCATTTTTGAGTACAGGGCGGGCGGCGGAAAGACCTTCGTTGTTGCAGTCGACGAGGGCGAGGTTCATGCCGTGCTTATGGCAGATTTTGGCGACGGTGAGGCCGATGCCAGATGCAGAGCCGGGGATGAGGGCCGGGGATGAGGGCTGTGTTGCCTGCTTTGAAGACGGGGTAGAATGGTATGATTGGTGGGCTGGGATGTTGATTGGACGAGAGGTGGAACGGTTTGCGGAGGGGTCGATCGCGTTGGGCGTCAGCGGCGATGTCAAATCTGCATTTTCCTACATTGTTATCTTGGACATGTTTGATAGACCGAGAAAGCGAGGATGAATACTGTATTTAAGTATTCATGCACAAATACAATGTTTCATAACAGCAACTGACTATCAATGGTTTGTTGCCCCTCAGAACGCCGATTTCCTGAAGCTGACAAGCAGAGCACATGACAAAGCATTGGTCTTTTCCATTCCATCAGCATGAATGCACGAGCAAGTCGCGCCTTTTGAGCACTATTTGTGCAAAGAAACCGTTCAATCGTTATCAGATTCCGTGGGATGTAGACCCTTATTCGTCCATTTCCATCGCTCCAGCCACCTCCTCACTCGCTTCTCTCCCCCCCTCTGTTTCCTGGATAGTGTCTTCGTCTTCCCAGTTGTCAAGATTGAGCCGGCTCGTATTTGAGAGACGGCCTGCATCTGAGCCCTTCCGGACTTCAGGGCGGACCTTACTCCCGTCGACATGGCTGGCATCTGAAGCAGTCCGAGGGCGTAGGTCAGAGGCCGCGCTGAAACTGAAGTGGGCGGCACCCGAACCCTCTGCGTGAGGTACAGGTTGCTTACCTAGGACGCCGAATGGAGTTGCCTCGTTCCCGCTGATATGGTTGGGACCCAAAGCGTCTGCGTGAATTAAAGGCTGTGTGTCCATCAAGCCGAGAGGCTCGTTGACGTCCAAGGCCTCGCTTCCGTTGTTCCGGGTGGTACCCGAACTCTCCGCCCAGACTAAAGGCTCTGCACCCATGAAGTCGATTGGACTCTTTCTAAGCCTTGCCATAGCGTCCTCGATTTCTGTGGAGAGCAGACGCGCCGACCTCGTTCTGTCCTGGAAAAGGTAGAAACCGTCAACGGCTTTCACGAATTGAGAGTCCTGGCTCCTGTTTTGTGCAATCATTTCAGGATTTGATACTGGAAAATGCCTGTCTATGAACTTAGTCGTGCCTCGTGCAGTTGCCAGTTCCTCGGGACTTCGACTCATCATGTTCCACCCAACGCCCAATTGACGAGTCGCGGCGTCGATCATGGGCGAGTCTCTCCGGGTGTTGGATGTTCCGCCAGTTCCTGAGCAGCTAAAATTTCCAATATTGGGCTCCAATCGGCGTCGGACGTTGCGTGGTGCTGCTTGGGCGGCTTCTTCCAGCGCTGGTACTGGGGTCTGAACCACAGTTGGCCTATTCGAGAATCTGAGGTCAGCATTTTCCCGTCAATAAGTGAGATACGAGACATGTTTCAGGAGCACATGAGGGTAAGAGCCCCATCCTGGGTAAGACGTACGTCGTATCCTCTCCAAGTTTATCTGCCAATAGCGACCCTAAATGCTCATTGGTGGGACCCACGTTCAGGCTTGGACCACCAACTAATATATCGATTGAAGCCATAAGTTGAATAAAATCATCTTGGACAGGACTGATATCTGGGGTCCTGGCTCGGTCGATGTGACTTTCTTTGGTCATGTCGACATCGTCGCCCGGGGGTGACATATCATAGCTAGAGATCTCACTATCGTGTGTTCGCTTTCTGGAGTGGTTGGAGGAAGAGGGGACGGTAATGGGCGTCGTTGCCGCCGAGAGGTTGTTAGAATTGCGAGATTGATTGGGACATGGACCGTCGTTGGATGATGACATGATGGGCTTGAAAGGTATGTACCTTGTTGTATGAGCTGCTGCTGATGCTGTACAAAATGACTGATGATATTGTGGTGTTGATAAGAAGAGGGTGGGTGAGTTTGAGAAATCGTTAAAGTCGTGAGGAAGCATTTTGTTGGGCACGAGACCAGTCGAATGATTGAGTTGGAAGGTGAGATCGGGTTGATGGGTTGAAGGAGTGACGTATTGGAAGTGTAAAGAACGAGGGGAGAGGGGGCTTGAAGACGCTGGAAATATACTGAATGATGGGAAGGCAGGAGCGCAGGAGCGCAGGAGCGCAGGACGGTAAGCTTGAGAGTGCTTGAACGCATGGTAAACGGCCGCCTTTTCAGTGCAAACAGCGCTTTCACGAATTGCCCAATCAGAGCTGTCGACTGCTACCACTTTTGTGGGGTTAGCGTACATTATGCGGACCACTTTGTTTGTGGCTGCAAGGGTCCGCTCCCGAAAATGGTGGGGTGCGTTGCGCCGACCCATCGATTTGTGTACTCCATACGCCTTTCTTTCACCTTCTCATCCTCCTAGTCATAACGGCTCCTTCTCAGGACTTGCGTCCACAGTGCCCTGGAACGTCTTTCGATCAGGACTTTCCAATCATCTTCCTCCACTAAGGGTCTCCAGGTGGACGTTGAACAATGGGCGGTTCACGACATGCTAGGGAGAAATATCGGAAAATGCAGACGACGTCCTACCAGGCCAAAGTGTCAAGCAGCAATATCGCCAATAAAGGCCATACAGTCCTGATAACCAGCACGATGACCATTTCCACCGAAAGATCGAGAGCAAGTAGGAGTCGGGGCCGCATCTCAGGTATCTGAAAGACATCGTGCATTTCCGAGAGGAGCTTGATCGCTTTGTGAAGAAAGAAGAAGCCGCATAGACATGAGTGAACAGACGAATGTACGGAAGCTCTGAGTGAATAGGCCAGTGTGTTCGATCCTGGAAGACTCTCAGGGCCCCTTTGAGTGAGTTCAGAAGCGAGGCGAGCAGAAGGATGTATGGGACAAGAAGCCATAGATTGGCCGTGGACCTGAAGTACCACAAATATTCAAGCTGGCCATTGTATGTGGGATAGTCGTCTCGAGACACTGCCAGCAGTACACCCAGATGCCGATACACTCTTATGCCACTGATGTGCCTTCGACCATCTGGAAGAATTGAGGAGTAGTTTCCATCATAAAATTGCCGTCGTAGTGATGCAATCTGTATGAGATGAATTCTGGACGGAATATGTTGTAAACTAATTCATATTGTAGGAAGACCCGCAAAATGTGAACACAAAGGACCTCAAACATCGCTCCTTCTTGTGTTCGCACGAATGCCCCCCTGACAATAATCAATCGCGATCTTTTCTCGTGACTAGAACTCATATATCATGAGCAGAGAATGGAGCCCATACAAAGATGATCTAATCACTAGAAGATGTATTATAGGGTGTAAAACATTTTCTCGGCGAAGAAAGATCAATTGAGTAAGAGCGGCAAGGGAAATGTAGCAGATATTTGCCGTAGACCACTTCGTAACAGGAACTGTACCGGTGCATCATCAACTTCCACCCTGAGGAGGTGATCTCATGTCGTGGTTTTCAATGTCTAGAGGCTATCTAGACTAAATAGCTAAAGCGCTCGAACGCCATGAAACTTCTGTTTTGTATCCGTTCAAAATCCTAGTACGATTTCAGTATGATACCCTGAAAGGGCCAGCACGAATATAGCTTACTCAATGGCGTGAAGAACCATCTATTCTTTCCACTCGTGTATCTTTCTTCTAGCGCCTTCTTCACTGTCTTCTTCGCATCCTCCCTCTGGCTGACTTCCTTGAACGTATCGTTCGTGACCACACCCTTCAACCCCTCCAATTCCAGTGTGTATCGCGTAGGCATCAGGTGGTTGTAATTGATGGTCTTGATGAAAGGCTTGACCTTTGATCGCTTTTCTTGACGCTTCTTTGACATGCGGCGGGTGATTTGAGATGGGTAGCGCTCGATGCCTGCGACGAGGGCGTGGGGAAATGGATGAGTTTTTGAGCCGGTGTCAAGGGGCTGGATGATGACAACCTAGAAATATCTTTGGTAAGTCTCCCATTCTTTCATAGTGCGCTTGATCCGTGGAGTGGATGGAAATGGAGCAGTGTGAGCTACCTTCTTGCCCGCGTATCTCCCCCGTGTGATGATGGCCACCCGGCCAACCTTGAGGACTAGCAATAGTCAGATCAGCATGGATGATTTTCCGGCACCAGTCGGATAGCTACTCACACTTCATCGTTGCTGTTGTTGGTCGATATTGTTGCAATCTAAGGTTCGTGGTTGGCGATTTCATCTGTGTGGGCTCTCAGCCCTACCCGACCCATGGGCACGCTTGCGATAGGAGCCGACTCGCCGATGTTTACTTTCTCGTCTTTAGTAAATAGCGCAAGCAAGCACGATCAAGAAGGACTTCTTGGGTCAAGTGACTTGGGAAAGCTCATTGAAAGCCCAAGTTGTGGCTTCCGCCTCCACTGCGTTGCGACTGATTCTTGACCTATCCTTGCGATATCTCTGTCATGCACTGTTTCTAGCTTCATATTTCGCGACATTCCTCGCTTCTCTGATCCGAGACATAGTAGTGACCATGCCTTCCGTGGATAGGGAAGAGTCCAGTGAACGAGAGCTAGTGCTCAAGCATCAGCCCTCATTTTCGGATTCTGGCCGAGCATCTGTTCCAATGTGCGCAAAGAGCCTCCTACTGTCTAGTCTTGGAATATGCTAACGACCAATTGAAACCTAGGTGGGACAGCTCTGACCCTGACCGCGCACCTCCTCCACTACCATTGAATCCAGGATCCTCGAGCCCAGTGGCAAAGCCGACCGCATCTAAAAATATTGTAGCAGCAGCCGAGGCGTTGACAGCGAAAGCCAGGGAAAGCGCATATACTATCAATCCTCTGCCCAGCAAGGCGCCAGAGAAATCACTGATCAAAAACCAACATCACAAGCGATTACAATCATTTCAGGACAGCAGTGGCAAGGCACGGAATAGCTACGTTGATGCTTTAGGATCTCTCAATAGGTCCCCAGAGAGATCACCAGAGAGACTACCGCGGACTCCAGGCTTCGATTTCGAGAATCGATCTCCAGAGAGAAGCCCAACGAGGTCGGATGCGACGAAATCTGGAACGCCTACTCCCAGTGGGAGGGACTTGGGAAGAGAAAACAGCATGCGATCTACAAGACCTCCACCAAGGCCTATCCTTGGTGAAAATACACCTCCGTCTTCCACTATGCTTGCTCTTAAGAACATGGCTACACCAAAGTATGAGGATACATCTCTCTCAAACATCACCAACCTTTCTACTCCGAACATTCGTGGCTCTCAAGACTTTGATGCGATTTCGACACAAATCTTGAGCCTTACGAGTATCGCTACGAACCTGCAGCGGGAGATGGCTCAATTAAGTAGGCGAAGCAAGGACAATGCTACTGATTTGATCAGCCTCAAGGAAGCGACCAATTCTCGAGACGAAGACATTCGCAAGAGTCTTCGGGACCTTGTCTTGAATCTCTCTTCAGGCCAATTGGAGCTAGAGGCGCATCGTGGTTCGCGTGCACCCAGTAATCACAATCAGAGACCCGGTGGATATTTCCTGGAAAACAAACCTCATGTTTCCCCTCCAGGCATGTCCAAAAGTTTTTCACTTCCACGAATTCCGAGCCCAAACAGCGCATTCGCCGCTTCGATTGACCGAGAGATCTCTGCTTCCCCTTACAACATGGAAGGAGCAGCAAGTATAGCACTCTTGGAAAAGATACTGCGAGAGATGAGTACGAAAGAAGGCCAAGAAAGAGTCTTATCTACGTTAGCTGAGATTCAGAATAAGCCAAAGTCCAAGGAATCGGACCCCATAGTAGCGAAGAAGTTAGAAGAAATCCTAATCTTACTGAGGGACAGTACCAGCAGCAAAGCCCTTGTTACTCGTCGAGACAATGGCAATGCCAATGGGAGTCAACCACCGAAGCTCGAACTCGACTTCAACCCTCAACCAAGACCCGTGGCGAACCGGAATATCACGCCACAGCTCGCCACTGCAATGGCCCATTCGCCGCCCAAGGCCGCTGACTTTGTTGTCAACGAAGACCTGCAGAAGCTCCTCAAAAAGATGAAGGACAGCATCACAGAGGGTGGTGGGATGACTGCTGAAGTCAAAGCGCACCTGCGTGAACTTCGCGGTGAGGTGCTGGGCATGGGTCGTGATATTGCTCGGAAGCTAGATCAAGCAGAGTCAACAGACAAGGCAGCCAGGGGCGATGCGCAAGGTCCCGGCCGGGAAGAGATTGCCAATATCGTGCAAGAAGGACTTGCCGAGTTGCGAGATCATATGGAAAATCTCATCCGGGAGAAGAGACGTGAGTCTTCCTCCTCCATGATATCTCGTCACTCCGTGGATAGCCAGGAGGTCTACACAGCAGTCAAAAACGCATTGGCCGAATTCCCGTTGCAAAACCAGGTTGCCCTGCAACAGCCTGGGTCTGGTATTGAACGAGACGAAATCCTGGACGCTGTTCGCGAAGCATGGGAAACCTATAAACCGGAGATTGAATTGCAAAATTTCGGTCTGGAGCGTGAAGAAATCCTCGAGTGCCTCAAGGAGGGTCTGCAAGAATATCAGCCAAAGGATCAAGCAAAAGATCTTGGTGGAGCCAGCTACGAGGAAGTACTTGACGCCGTTCGGGAAGGTTTGCAGCAATTCAAGCCCCTTCCGATTGAAAATGAAGCCTCCCTTACAAAGGAAGAAATCCTTGAGTCAGTAAGGGAATGCCTTGAAACATTCGAATTTCCAATGTCCAATGTTGGTACTGTACGGGAGCCAGAGATTACGCGCGACGATGTGCTACATGCGCTCAAGGAGGGTCTATCAGCACACCCGCCAATATCTAAAGAGATCGAATTCAATCGGGAAGACCTTTTCGAGGCCGTGAAAGCCGGTCTTGAGGGAGAGAAGGTGATTGACAGATTAGACGATTTCCTCGAGGAAATGAGGACAGAATTCAAACAATACTCGGAGGCCAATGGCGGGGACACCGAGCAGGTACTCAACGCAATGAACGATGGTTTCGAATTACTCAGAGACAAGGTTGAACGATATGTCGATCGTGCAGCCGACGTGACTGGGAAAGATGAGATTATCGATACAGTCAGAAAAGGATTGGAGCATCTTCGCGTTGACCTTGACGAGAGTATCTCCAACATCCCCCAGTCCGCTGAGCAAGGTACTAATGGAGAGCTCTTGGATGCCATGGAAAAAGAATTTGAGCACCTTCGCCAGACGATTGCTACAACTATGGTGCACTCTAGTGCGTCAGGCCCAGACAGAGAAGACATACTCGACGTCATTAGAGAGGGTCTTATAGCTGTGAGCACCAACGTATCCCGAGAAGTCAACCCAGATCATGCAGGAGAGACCATCTCTGTCATGAAGCAAGAGTTCGAGCACCTTCGAGAGACATTGGCCACCACTTTAGTAAGTGGGGGTGCTTCAGCAGACAAATTTGAGATGTTGGACGCCATCCACGGGCTCCACGAATCGCTACGTACCGAGCTTGAAGGTAAACACGATAGGCCCGAAAGCATCATCTCTGGGACTGGAGAGCTGCTCGATGCCTTCAATGACGGACTGGACGGGCTTCGCGTCGACGTAGAAAGGATGGTCAACAAACCTTCGGACATGACAGTGAACTATGAGATCCTGGAAACACTGAAGGAAGGTCTTGCCAATGTAAGAGCTGACGTCGATCGCTTGCACAGCTCTCAGGAGGGGCAGAGCGGATTCTCGACTACAAGAGATGGGGAAGTCGTCGTTGCTGATGAGAACGTCGCGGGCTTGCATAGAAACGATATAGGCAACCTGGAAATGATGATCACCCAGCTGCAGATCAAGGTCGAGGCGCTCGACAATATGCCACCTCTACCAGCAGCACACCAGAGTGGTGATGGGTTGATCGCCAAAGAGCACTTTGACAGCCTTGAGGCAATGTTAAAAGACGTCCAAGCCTCTGTTGCGGATATTGGCCAACGCGAGCGGACTCAGCATGAGAATACTGTCACCAAGGATGATACAGAAGCCATCGAAACCTTGCTGCGAAACACGAAAGCCAAATTGGATGAGATCGTGTCTGAAGACTCAGAAGGTCTAGCAAAAGTAGCACACATTGAGTCTCTCGAGTCTACGATGATGGAGACTCGAGATGCGATTAAGGACTTTGGCTCTGACGGTGCTTCGAAGAAAGATGTAGGCGTCTTGGAGGCTCTGCTCAACGAAGTGCGGGCTGGTCTCGAAGAGATGCGTGAGAAGACTGTAGGCGAGGATGCTGGTGACAGAGTCAGCAGGACCGATATCGAAGCTCTGGAGATATTATGCATGGATACCAAGACACAGATCGCAGAGCTTGTGCTGCCTGATATCGAGACTCTCCCAACCAAGAATGCAGTTAGAGCATTAAGTGATCTCATCGAGGCACAGCACGACCTTACTGGACAAGCTTTCGACGCCCGGAAGACCGAACATGCCGGTTTGGGAGATAGGATTGAGGATGTCAAACTGATCCTCGAAGATGTTCGAGGAGAGGTCAAAGCCAAAATCAAGGAGAACCATCACAGCCTCAAGGACCTGGCCACGACTTTGGAAGCCATGGGAGATACCATTGTGGCTGCTGATGGGACTACGTTGGTTAACGAGCTTATGGAGATAGTCAAGCGTGAGTTTGAATCACTTCAGCAATCCAATGCAAGCACCAAGGAGGAGACAGAGCAGAACCACACTGTTCTTCTTGGTAAACATGACGAACACAAGGCTACTGTCATCAATGAGTTGAATGCAAAGATTGACGAACGATTCAATGAAATCATGACAAAGTATGACGATTCTCAATTGGCCGCTCAAGAGAAGGAGCGTGCTCTAGGACGCAAGGACACCGAGCAGGCCGAAACCCTCAATGCTACCAAGGCAGCTGCCGAGGACTTGCGATTTCTGGGAGACACCTTGGGATCCACAGTCACAGACTCTTGCGACCGAATGAGCGAAGATTCGAAGACGGTGTACGATCGAGTCGAAGAGGTGGCCCTGAAGCTCGACGATCTTGCCGCTGCAGACGGGAAGGCCGAGCATCAAGCTACAAGAGCACAAATCTCTCAGACCCTGACTGCCGTTGAAGCTGTCCAAGCGAATGCAACAGAGTACCATCCCAAGATTCTTGAAGCGGTCAAGGATGTTTTGAATATTGTTGGAGAGCATTATGAGCAAACGCGAGCCTCTGCTGCGGATATCGTGTCAAGCGTCAACGCAATACCCAGCGCCATCCCGCTACCAGCTATTGCCCCCGCGATACTTTCACCGGAATCGATCAGAGAAGCGCCCGTGCATGAGAAGTATAATGACTCTGAGGTCCATGCCAAGCTTGACCAGCTAGTCAGTCATGCTACAGAGGCAGGAAAGTCTGTTGCAGAGGTCGCAATGCTAGAACAAATCCGAGAGCAAGTCACTGCTACTGCAACTCAAGTTGAGGCTTTCGTTACCGCCCAAAATGCCGCCGTCACAGAGGCCAACATTTCAAGAGCTAAGGAGGCAGAACAGGCTGCTATTGCTTTGGAGAAGAGGACGGCTCAAATGAAGATTGTGGAAACTGACATTGTCAGACTCTCTGAGCAGAAACAAGATCTTGGCAATGATGTTCAAAAGCTCCAGAAAGAGAAGGATGAGCTTGTCTCGCTGAAGTCCAAGACGCAAGCCGACCTATCCTCGCTAGAGACAGCGCTGCAAATCCGTCGTGAGGAGCTACACATCATGGAAGCCCGAGCCCATGGTCTTGAGCGCCGCATCTTGGACGGCGTATTGGACCACTCTCGCTCACTGCTCACAACCTCGAGGCCACAGTCGAGCTTGAAGGAAATGAATCTCAAGAGGGTCGTTTCTACAGCGAGCAACGCCACAGCAGTTACGAGAACAAGCACCATCGCGACAACAATTCCCTCACTGACTAACAGTGCTGTGAGTAGCGGTGTTGGCATGGCCCTGAAGAGAAGACAACCTCCAAGGACCTCAGCTACGAGCACCGCGTCTGGAAAGCCCGATCGACGTATCCTCAGTCTCAGTACCATTGGCGCTAATAAAGGCACGTCTGCTGAGCGGTCGATGGTCCTCGCAAACCCCTCAATCCCAGGCAGTACTACGAAGTCAAGTGGCTGGGGTGCTGGTGGCTTGAAGAGGAGTCACAGCGTGAAGTCCAATTTTCCTGTGCGAAAGACAAGCTGGAATGGATCAAAAGCGGACGGAATGTATGCAGACGAAGGGGAGGATAAAGAGAACAGCATGCTTACCGAAGAAGACGAGGACGTCGAAGGAAGCGAAGCTAGGACAGAACGGCGGACAAGTTACTCTGGTACTTATACTGGAACGTGCAGCTACGGCGAGGGTAGCACCGTGTCTGGCGATGACAAGCGGACCAGCTATGCAGCTTCGACCGTCGGTACCGTGGGTATCACAGAAGACGGAGAGGGCGACTCCGAGCCTGAATCTGCTTACGAAGGACAAGGCGATGACAGGGATAAGGGTTTATACGTGGGAAGGGAATCTTACCAGGGCAAAGGGGACCTGGCTGCACCAAAAGGAGGGATCAGCAATGCGAGCGAGATGATTGTTTTCGGCCTTCCAAGCGACAGCGGCATTGGAACTGATATGCCGACTGCGCATTTCGAGGGAGGCAGCGATTACTTCAAGAGGTGAATACGAGGGTGAATGAGAGTACATGTGGAGCCATGCAGGCGTTGCGTTGTTGCTGGTTTTTCTTGAGTATCCTTCAGCGGAGGTGTTTTAGGAGTGTGTCGTTGGGCTGTTGGAGCTCATACATTCAACTTTTTCTGTCAGCTTTAAGAAAACCGGTCGTCATGTAGATAACAATCATCGCTTTCAACGAAACTCCACTTTCCGCAATGCTTATGGTCAAACAGCGAAAATGGGCAGTGCGAGGGGCCCCTCGGGCCTTGAGGAAAAGCTAACTGTAAGGCTGAGAATGTCGGCATTTGTTTTCGCCGATCAATTTCTACCGCGACAGCAGAGACGGAGAGTTGGATAATTGAGCCGCCAATTTCAGAACCTGCGACAACCCGCTCTGCCTTTGTTCGCCAAATTGTTACACAGCAAGCGCCGAGATGAATCCCGCTATGGCGCGCCAATATGGCGCTGGCTATCAACAAATGACACAGAGATCACCTCATCACCAAGCCTCTGCCAGACGTCCTCAAGGTATATCACGCTTAGTGTAGCTGTCATTGTTCCTTGAGCTTTTGCTGAAATATGAATCTAATAGGACCAATGAATCCCTCGCATAATTCACAGATAAAGCCCCTGCCAAATGAAATCGAAGCGCAGCAACGCGAGCAGGAGAGACGACGGCAGGAAAATCATGCCATTGCGAAACGACGCGCTGAGAAGCCGATGGACAAGATCATACCCGAGGGCGTCGAAGACTTGATTGTCGGAGACGGTGTGCAGCAGTACAAGCGATTACGAGAGGTGGAGAGGAAGCTCGACGCTCTTATGATGAGGAAGAAGCTCGACCAGCAGGACTCGCTGCATAATGCTACAAAGAAGTATAGCACATTACGGATATGGATATCTAATACCGTGGAGAATCAGCCGTGGCAGGGGAGCCAGATGGATGAAAATGCTTTTGATTTTAACATGGGGGTTGAAGCTACGTATAAGGTCAAGATTGAGGGGAGGCTGCTTGAGGATGAAGACCGCGATAATGACTCGGAGAAGAGTGATGAAGAAGATGGAGATACCCCTGCTAATGGAGTTGCTATGGATCACGACGGTGAGAAGACCTCACCAGCGCCCAAGCAAGCACAATTACGGCAGAAGACGAAGCTCTCCCATTTTTTCAAGCAGATCACAATAGATTTCGACCGAAGCAAGAATCTCCAACCAGACAACACCACCCAAATTGAATGGAAAAAGCCCCAACTCCCACCCCAAAGCAACGCCCCTCTCCCCCCAGCAGCCGACTTCGACTGTCTTGAATTCGAGCGCAAAAGCGACGAAAATATCAATTGCACAATAAACCTCTACCGCGACGAAAATCCCGAACGCTGCAAGTTGAGCCCAGAACTAGCCGCCGTCCTCGACACCGAAGAAGACGATCGCGCCTCCATTATCATGGGCCTCTGGGAGTACATCAAAGCAATGGGCCTATCCCAAGAAGACGACAAGCGAGTTATCGCCTGCGACGACAAGTTGAAAGCAGTATGTAATCCCCCAGAATCCCCCTCAGGTGGATGGAGAACCGAAGCTAAAGCGATCCTTTCCCAGGTCTTCGATAAGGAATACGTTCACTTTCCCTTTATCCCCCAATTAATCGCTCCTCACGTCTCGCCATTGCCGCCTCTTTCTCTTCCATATACCATCCGCGTCGACCCCGCCTACCACGCCTCGCCCACACCCACAATCTACACCGTCCGCGTCCCTACAACCCCTCCACCACCCACACTTCCCACCTCCCTCCCGCAACTCAAACAGCTAACTGCCTACGACGACCACGTCGCCCTGCTCATCCAAGCATTGAGTGCCGCACAACGCAAACATTCATTCCTGGCGGGTTATGGGAAGGATCCGGTTACATTTTTGAGGCGGTGGATGGGGAGTCAGAAGAGGGATTTGGAGGTCGTGCTGGGGGAGAGTGGGAGGATGGAGGGGGATTTGGGTATGGGATTGGGAGGGGAGTGGAGGAGGGGCTGGAGAGAGGGGGTTTGGGGGACGGAGCAAGTTAGGGAGGGAGTTGCGCTCATGACACAGAAGGCGGGGAGGGATGGACGGGGGTTTTAGAAGGGAAAATGTTGGATGGTGTTCTGGCTTACGATGTGGTGTCTTGTTGACGGGAAATCAATCAGCTTGAAGGCTAGATAGGTGTGGCGGCATGGAACTGTATTCAACGAGATTCGCAAAGTTGAAGAGATATGACTAGAGTGATACCCATGGTATTGATTTGCGACCTTGTTATCTCGCGACTGTGATGATTCTTGAAACTTTGCATTGCCCTTAGACTGCACGGTCAAGCCAGAAAGATCCGCTAAGACAGCAGCCTGTAGCCTTGCTGAAGGTAGCATATGCAATCACATCATTGCACCGTTACCGTCCGGATTTCTCTCGACGACGTGTCGCAGCCCAGTCTTGGGATGTTGCTGCTGATAACCTGAGGAGCTTTGAATCGTCGCTGCCGGCACGCATTCGAGAGCTGGCACGATCGAAGGAGATTCTCATCTGCCCTGTGGAAGATCAGCGAAGGTTTGTGGCTACGCTTGAAGATAAGTACGAACATACTCTCAGCCGAAGTAGACTAAGTCGTAATGGACTGGCTACCAGTGCGGGTGGTACAGATCCCATCTACACGCAGTGGGTTTTCAAATTTTGGTAACAAGAGGAGACATTGCCCCAAATATCGGGCCTGGTCTACTCCTCTGTTGCCAGCACCATCTTCTCCCTCTCACTCCGTCTAGGCACTTGGCCCTTCTTGCTATGCTTCCTTTCATTCTCTCTTCTCCTCTTGATCGAAGCCAATTCCTCGCCCTTGATCTCGCCTGCTTTCTTCACCTGCTTCGGCACATGTCTATGCCGTTTGATCCTTCTGATCTCAGGCATGTGCTTATACCGCTCCTTGAGCGCATCATCGTACTCAAGTTTCTGCCGTTGCCGAGCAGACTTGATGCCCTCTCTCTTCGAAGCATTAGCCCGCCAAAGTCTGATATTGCCATCGTCAGAGCCAGAAAGGACATATTGCGCATCTGGGGTGAATGTCGCGCAGAACACTCTCTGCATTCTCTGGGTATGATAGATATCCCGACTGTGACCTCCGCTACGGTCCCAGAGACGGACCGTCTTGTCATAGGAAGCGCTTACAAGCTCCTCGCCTGTGGGGCTGAAGTTGATGTCCATTACCGCTGATACGTGATCCTTGAGGACGTTTAGTGCTCGGTTTAATTTTCGCATATCGAAGATGTATATGTTATGGTCTTCGTTGGCGACGGCGAAATTGAAGGCTTCCATGGGGTTCCAGGAGATTTTATTTGAGGCTAGGGCGAGGGTCACTTTGGACAAGGGCGAAGAGGTGCGCAGGTCGTAGAGGACAATTGAGCGGTCTGTAGCGGCCGATGCGAGGATTGACGTCTCCGTCTGGTTCCACGCTAGGGTGTTGATTGTGTCTGTAGATGTGGGCCAATGCAGTGTCTGCAAAGGTATTGAAGAAGATCGTTCCAGGTCGTAGACTGAGATCACGCCTGAACTTGCTGCGAAATTGTGCAGTGATCGATGATGGGAGACGCCAGTAAAGGCTGTATTTCCGAGATAGGTATTGAGAGGCGCCGCGCCAGACTGGGTATTGTAGGGATCCCACAGCTTTATAGTCTTGTCCCTCGCGCATGAAAGGAGCTTTTGGTCTCTAGTGAAGCACATGCCATTGACGAGGCTTTCGTGCGCTGAAGTATCCCATATTTGTTCCCTGCTCGTCAGATTCCATACTTTCACGACACCGTCCGCACTCGAAGAAGAGAAGACATCAAGTCGTTCGGGATCTTTTGCGAAAGCGTAGACTCCGTCGACATGCCCTTTGCCAAGCTGGGTAATGAAGGGCGCAGCGAACATACGCTCCAATTTGGTGGCATTGAGCGCTCTTATATACTCTCGAGCTCGTTCGAAAGGGTGGAGAGCCGGGTCCAGATTTCTAGGCTGGTGAGAGACATTCGATCCAGGCGTTTGAGCAGATGCCGCGGGGCGAGTGAGAGCTTTGATCTTCTAAGGTGGTCGTCAGTACGGAGAAAGTGCTGACGAGGTTGGTTCTCTACCATCTTGTCCAGATAAGGCGACGCTACCTTAAGCAGTGAGACAAGAGAGTCTCCGCACGTCTTGGCCTGTATCTCGCATAAGTGAACATTGTTGCGATTTACAGAGAAGAAAATGACGTCTAAACCAGTGGTGCGATTTTTGGCCGCGATTGCCGAACTTTTGCCGACAGGGCTTGCGACTCTGGCTAGCGCGACGAAGCTCCAGAACATCAACGTCGAACAAAGTACCCCAAATTTCCATGCTAAGCTTCATATCTAGGTCAAAGTCGCATTGGAGGACTCTGGGATCCAATCATGGCTCCTGCACCTACACAGTCCGCCAAGATAGAAGAAGCCTCGAAGCTTGGAAAGACAGATCCACTGAAAGCTGAGGCCATCTACAAGGAAATACTTTCTCAGAAGCCAGGAGGCAATGAGGCTGCCCTTCGAGAATACGAGTCGGCGTTGATGGGTCTTGGAGAGTCATACAGAGATACGAAAAAGACGAGCGAGCTTGCAGAGCTTGTGAGGTCAAGCACATCATCGCTCTCTTCCTTTACGAAGGCAAAGACTGCCAAACTAGGTACATCAGCCTCATCAGGTTGCCTACTCAATTTGCTGACCAGAAACAGTTCGCCTGCTACTCGACCTCTTCTCCTCTATCCCCAACACCGTTGATATTCAGATCTCGGTCACGAAGTCGTGTATAGAGTGGGCTGTGTCCGAGCGCCGCAGCTTCCTTCGCCAGAACCTCGAAACCCGCCTAGTCTCACTCTACATGCAAAAGCAATCGTACTATGATGCTCTCACCCTCATCAACGGACTCCTGAAAGAGCTGAAGCGACTCGATGACAAGCTCGTCCTTGTCGAGGTTCAGCTACTCGAATCAAGAGTCTACCATGCACTAGGTAACCAACCAAAGGCACGCGCGGCTCTGACTTCTGCGCGAACATCAGCAGCTTCGGTCTACACCCCACCGTTGTTGCAAGCAGGCCTCGACATGCAATCTGGCATGCTCCACGCGGAAGACAAAGACTTCAATACTGCATTCTCCTATTTCATCGAGGCGCTGGAAGGCTACCACACTCAAGAAGAGACCCAGAAAGCAACGTCGGCGCTGCAATACATGCTTCTCTGCAAGATCATGTTGAATCTTGTCGACGATGTCAACAATCTCATGACATCAAAGCAAGCAATGAAGTACTCGGGCAAGAACCTGGAGGCGATGAAGGCCGTGGCACGAGCACATTCCAATCGGAGTCTGGAAGACTACGAGAAAGCTCTCTCGGACTATCGGTTCGAGCTGGGCAGTGACGTGTTCATCAGGAACCACCTACGGAGGCTGTATGACGCCATGTTAGAGCAGAATCTGATCAAGGTCATCGAGCCATTCAGCAGGGTTGAGATCGAGCATATCGCCAAGATGGTTGGGTTGGACACGCAGCAAGTGGAGAGAAAGCTGTCACAGATGATTCTGGACAAGGTGATTATAGGGGTGTTGGATCAAGGGGCGGGATGCTTGATCGTGTATGATGAGGCGGAGAGGGATCAAGGTTACGATGCAGCGCTGGAGACGATTGAGAAGCTGAGCAATGTAGTGGATGTGCTGTACACAAATCAGGCTTCCATGCTGGAATAGACTACGGCTTAGCCAAATAGCGCTGTAACACAATTTTTTGCCGGAGAAATAGAATTCGTTTATCTCTGCAAGTGATCTTTTTTGTGTCACCCGAGCGTGCCGAGTAAGGTAGCTCCAAAAAGCTCCGAAAGGTACCATGCCTGAAAAGTGGAGCAATAGCCGAGCGCCACAGGAATGTGCCACGGAAATTAAAGCAGTGTATTTACTGCACGATAGCACCTTTCAAGTTTTTGAAGCTGTACAAAGAAGAAGCAGGAATTGAGAAATGGGGGGGAGTGCTTCTGCTACCATGCTCGAATCTTGGAATATTGGTACTTTAGGAGTTTGAGCCACGCTTCCAGGCGTGGCTTGGCTCTGATAAGGCGTAATGATATGCATGCAATCTTATTCGTAGCCGTTGCAAATAGCTGCATGCGGCACTCCAATCGTCGATGTTCAAGCCACACGGAAACATGATAGGTCGTAGAGACGAGAAGTGCCAAGATGTGGGACCTGGTATTTAAGAAATTGGCATCCGCACTTGTTACGTAGTGTTAGAAGATGGCAGGGATTATTTCATTCACTAACGGTCAACGCGCGAACGAAACAGGTAATGAGCTCTCAACAAGAGCTACGTACTTGCCTGAACACCACCCAAATTCCCTCTTCTCCCTTTATCCCAGACAAGAATCCTCATCCATCACCCATACCATACATTCGCTTCCGCCGAACCCCAGAGATCCTTGAGTTCGTGTTGGAAAGGTCAGTACCGGCCCCACCTCTTACGCTATCGAAGTTTCTACAGCCCCACCTTTATTTACAACACATTGCTCACATCTTGTTGCCTCACAGTTCTGACATTTCCAACACTCAACCCAAGACACATTCTCGTATGTTCTCCCTATAAATTCCATTCACCAGACTTGCAACAACTTACATCCATCGACCTTATCAACAACCTCCAGCTAATAACAAACTGCTATCTCTCAGACATACACACATAAGACTAAGACTCTCTATCATGTCTCAAACCATGACCAACGGCGACTCGTCGTCCCAGTTCATCGATGTACGTATTTCACCTCACCTCGACCACACTCAGGCTCTCACCCCACTCCCCACCTACACCACCACCAAGACTACACTCTGCCCCCCAGAATCCACAGCTAACACCCATGACCAGCACCTCACTTCATACCCCGCTGTCTCCGACGGCATCACCTACTTCAAGCAGAACCCATACGGCAAGAAGTCCCTTGACCTCTCCCAGACCGGCTACGAGAAATTCCTCTCGCCCTTTGTCCCCTACGCCAAGCGTCCTTACGGCTACGTCCAGCCCTACGTCTCCAAAGCCGACTCTATCGGCTCCAACATCCTGGGCACAGTCGACCAGAAGTTCCCCATCGTCAAGCAAGACACCGAGAAGATTAAGGGTACCGTGATGGACTACGCCTACACGCCCTTCCGCTTGGTCGGCGACGGCAAAAACTACCTCCTCGACACCTACTCCTCCGAGTACAAGAAGTGCGGTGGTGACGGCTACGTCGCTGGCAGCAAAGCCTTCGTCACAACTGGCCTTGTTCTGACCTCTGACACCTTTGCCTGGATGGGCACCTTCCTCGGGCAGAAGAAGGAGGAGGGCACTGACTTTGCCTCCAAGAAGTACGGCCAAGCTTCCAACTTCGCCAATGAGAAGTCTTCTGCGGCTATGAAATTCGCCGAGGAGAAATCCGAGCAGGGGAAGCAATTTGCTTATCAGAAGAAGGACGAGGCGAAGGATGCTGCAGGACAGGCTATGGATACGGCGGACAAGAAGGCGGATGAGGCGAAGAAGACTGCGAAGGATAAGTCTGGTAAGTAGATGCAAATCTACCTCACCATGACTACGACTTCAACTACGACTTCGGCTCTCTGTATGACCTGGACTTGGAATGGTGATGGATCAATGGTGTTGAGGAATGATACCAACTGGACTGCTTGCACACATGCCTAGTGCGATTACTACTCTTCTTCTTCGGTTCGAATGGTGCTTGTGAATATGGATGAATGCGCGAGGTGTAGATAGACCATTGATTCCGTGATTGCTATGATGTGCTTGCGAATGGTACATAGATAGCAATGCCATAAGCTTGATTGCAATCATCCTCCTCTGAACGTGACTTCCAGATTCTCAAGAACCAGTGAGCATCGCGTGTACTTCCCTACCTTATGTATGAGCCGATGCTGCCAAGCGATGCGAACCAACTCCACTGGGAGACTTGCTAGGATATCGTAATCAAAGCAGTGGGGTGTGATTAGGATAATCACAGTTCACTGAAGTCGAAGGATAGAAAATCATAATCGCATTAAGACTAACTAACCAACCAACCATCACAAGCTAGAAGCAATTTGGGGTATCCACCGACCGAAAACGAGGGAGTCATCGAGCCTGCAACAAACGAACAATCATGACCACATCTTCAACCCCACCCTCACCTCATTATCCGCTTCAACTCATCACTGCAAGCGACTAGATATTCTCGATTACCCTAGCATTCATAGCCGACTGAAACCCATCATTCGTGTCTCCCTGGAATGGCTGACTCGACTTCGAACTTTCACCATTGCTGTGGCTGCTTGGTCCCTCACCATACGTATCAGCCTGCGCAAGCTGCTGGTTCATACCAACTGTTTGGTTCGTTGCAGGAAGGAAAATACTGAGAGCTATTAGTCGAGAGCCTCGATTTGAATGGGAAAGACACTTACACTTTGCTGTTTGCGGTCTTGGCCATGGCTTGCATGGCTTCGAGGTATCTGATTTGCATGGCTGGTGCTGAGCTCAGGATGTCGGCAGCTTGACGCATGAGCTTGGCGCTCTCAACTTCAGCGCGCGCGGCGATGACTTTGGATTCTCCAATACGTTTGCTCTGGGCTGCCATGGACAGCGAGTCCTGGAGCTCGGTAGAGAAGATGATGTCTTTGATCAGCATCGACTCGACTTGCACACCCCATCCGGAAGCTACGTCTTCGATTATTTCTCCGATTGATTGGGCAATTTCCTCACGACGCTCGATCACGTCCTGGAGGACGCGGGCCCCGACGACGTGGCGAAGGGTGGTTTGCGTGCGCTCGACGAGCGCTTGGCGGATGTTGGAGATGCCAAAGGCGGCTTTGTGGGGGGAGGTGATGTGGTAGTAGATTACTGAGGTGAGTTGTAGGTTTACGTTGTCTTTGGTCATGCAGACTTGTTTTGGGACCTCTGTACGACGTATTAGAAAGGGTCCTTTAGCATGGAAAGGGAGAGGCGAAGAGGTGACATACCAACGATCTGGATCTTGACATCGACTTGGATCAGCTTCTCGGAGAGAGGGTTGATCTTGACAAGACCGGGGTCGACAGCACGGTAGAAACGACCGAACTTTGTGACGAGACCGACATTCCCTTGGGAGACGGGCTTGTAGGGGTTGGGGCAGACGATGCAACAGGGGATGGCGCCGCAGAATCCGACGCATGTACCGAGCGTATTGACTGAAAGCTGATTAATATCTGAGACGTTGATGAGAGTGGGTGGCAAACATACTCATCGATCCATACCAGCCGTGTGAGCCAGCGTCTTCGCTCTCGCCTTGTAGTGTCTGCGCGTAGGCGGGCTGCAGGTCCTCGCGACGAGGTGGCTGCACGTTGATGAGTGGGCCACCTCCACCACCTGGAGCTCCATTGCGGAATCCACCGTTTCCATTGGTGGGGAGAGGAGCTTTGCCGTTTGTATCCATAGCAGCCACCGTAGATGTATTTGGATTTGTGGATGAAGGGGCGATGATACTGCGAGTGGAAGACAGTTTGATGGATGACTGTGAGGATGCCAAGGGAGTTGTATAGAATAGCTGTTTGGAAAGAATGTAGAGTGATGATACGAGTACGTTGGCGTTTAGTGGGATGATGTCCGCCTTTTGGGTGGCAGAAAAGTCCTGACGCAGTTGAGTTTATGTAGCTTACCTTTATCATAGCTTCCCCGCACTGAGCAGTGAATGAGAGGAAAGCGCAGCCCACTAATGCCAAGGCTCAGTCAAGGGTGTTTTGACCCTCAAAAGACCCTTGGAAACGGGGCTATGGCGAGACGATCACCAGACGGCAAAGCCATCTTATGAAAAAGCTTGTCATATGCAAGGGTGGAACATACGAGTAACGGAACACCATTCATATGAGGCTTTTTATGAGCATCCTTGCTTCTTCATGTTCGGGTTCAACCACCTTGTCAGCGTCGCATTCCCACCCGCAAGTCTGAAGTGTTTTCCGACGATGTCTTGCTTACTGCGCCCGTCTCAGCGGTACAAAATCCTCCAAGGCTCCATCGTTCGCCGCAGCGGTCGCCAATAGGGCCTGCCAACATTGGCATTTTCAGCCGCCAGCCCAAGATGATTCCCAACCCTCAAAATGTCCTATTAATGAGGGAATAAAAGAAGAAGCTTCCAGCTCGTTGAAGCTCTCGTGACTACGAATCTGACATTTCGGGTGCTCGGCTAGCTCGGCAGGTCGTATTTTTGTAGATCTGCGATCCCATACAACGTGGAGCAGTTTCTTATTTTTGTGTCATGTTGCGCGATTTTATATCTCTACCCGGTAGCCTTCTATTCTCTCATCGATTGTCTCGTCTTATAAGCGCATTCTTGCTGCGACCAAAAATAGGATATCACGATGTCTTTTGCGGCTATCTCTGTCGTCTATTCTTGGAAAGATCACGTCCATGATAGACTTTATTCAAGACCATATGCTCTCACAGTCCATTAGGAGACTACTATGTCTATTGGAGGAAACATCGCTTACAATTACAACCCCTGATCGCCTGCACACTCTCCAGATTAGTACACCGGCACCATTGGACGCGGCTTGAGCAGAAAACCCGCAGGGAATTACCACGAGATAGCCTTCAATTGAAGAATCCATCGTGAAGTAGTAAGCCTAATATCAGGAAGATACGCAGCTTTTACATAGATTCCATGTCTTGACTAGCAGTGACGTATCTGCTGTTCCCATTATGCCAGCATCGAAGGCTTCTGTACGAGGAGGGTGGGAGCGCCTTTTTTGTGTTAAACATGGGACGCGCTAGGCGATTTGGAATTTTTGCAGCACTGACGTGCTCCCTTATCGTACCAAATATATTTACCGTCTTGGAAAATTGAAAGTGCAATTCCGAGAAGAGGATGGTGCTAGTATGCAAATGAACGTGACATTGAGCAGTGTATTCTTGTGTGTCTGCTTGTAGCAAGTTCATGCAACAAGAAGAAAAATCTATTGACGAAAGAGCTGGCATTTTCGCCAATCCAGGCACTAAACGCCTCCATCGTACTGCCATTATGTCATATAAGCGGTCCTCATAGCTGTGGTGATTTCCGTCGCATGATTACTTGAGATTCGGGTCAAAATCCTTGTGCCGCCCCTGACTTTCCGCGATTTGCTGAGATGTTCCCAACATAGCATCACCAACGTATTTCGTCGCATCCCTAATCTGGATCGATCTCTGCGTAAACACCTCTTTGCTCATAATATACATGATGCCCTTCATTACCGCCATCACCGTACTGGCTTGCAGCCCGCTCTGGTCCTGAGGACCATGTGGTACGATGCTAAGCTCCACACTGCCATGATTCTTCGTGAGCCCATTTGGTGGTGAGTCGGTATCGATCATGAAATGGTACACGGCACTGAAGAGCGCGAGCATCGCTTCGGCGATGCAAAGTGCGGCATCAGTGGCAACGATTAGGATTACTGTGCTTTAGCAGGAGGATGGAGAGAGTTGAGTTCCTGGGATTGGGAAGCGATTTGTCGCTGTGAGGTTGATAATTTTTGGTCTGTATGCTTCTTTTAGTGGAAGCGCTTGATGAGTAAAAGTAATGTGGAGGCTAAGTACCCGAAAGACCAGTATGTGTCTTCGCCGATGATGGAGAAGGTTTTGGATGGGGTCAGGATGTTGCTGTTGACACATGAGCACTCTTGTAGATGAAGATGATTGGTGGTTGAGTAAACGCAGTGGCTCTGTCGCGTTGAGCGTACTTAAAGTCTCTGTAGTGTCAGTATCTGGTGTTGCTGCCGCACTATTAATACTCAATGCTAGAGCGAATAACAGGGACAATGTGCTGAAAACAAATATGATGAGATTCAGGAATGGGAAGGACCCCACAAGTTGAGATCATGAGGGGATCTGGGATGGGAGACTGTGGATAAAGTAGCTGTAGAGAGGTCGCTTGCCCGTCGTTGGCTGCATGATCGCGATAATCAAACATTCGTGAGGGTACCTACTATAGCAAATGCCCCTAGCAAACATGTACCATAATTGATGTACTCTGCTTGTAGAGTAAGGTAGAGCCAAACCTTTTTGCCAGCACATCGGAGCCCGTACAGCACACCCCTTTTCTTTACACAACGCGAATAAGAGGAAAGCGCCGTTCCAATGGATGACGAGCTCCTAGCTCAAACTTCTTTCTGCGATGATGACAATGCGATCTTGGGTGAGCGTTGTGTTCCCACAAAGGATGCGGTGCCAAGCAAAGGTGAGGTGATCAGATTCAAACTCCTCCAAAACATGATGGCCTAGTGATTACGCAAAGGTCCTCTTAATGGATCTTGCTCCTGCGTATCTAAAAGGCTTGCTGTCAAGATAAGTGACAGTCTTGAATGCGAATGCAATCGATCTGAGGGACAAGACACCTTCAAATTAAGCAGGCGTCTGTTCACTACTTACCTTACAGCGAGTCCCCTTGAGCGTTGATTGGTAAAGCGTTTGCTATTCTGCATTTATGTGCTGCGATTTTTGGGCCGTTCAGCTCTTTTTGATAGCATGTCTGCTGGTTCCTGACATACAGAGACTGCGCCGCTTTCATGCATGGCCTCAGTTACCTATATTGCACAAGGCAGGAAGAGAGCCATTGAGCCGGAGGTGAGTCTACGTGCACGTTAGAGTACAGGGGTCTTCAGATGTAGTACGAATCTTATATCACTTCTGGGTTCTTGAACAAAGACTTGTCCTCAATAGCGTTTACAGACATTTGATACAGGTCTGGCCGTTAGATTGTAAATCCCTGCTAGGGTTCTAGCGTCCATTCAATCCCGCTCGGGCACGAAAGCAGAACCTCAGTCTTGCTCCCAGCTCTGGCGACAGCTTGGTACACTTAACCGCTTTTGCTTCTCGCATTAATCCTTCCCTTTATTGACCTTCTCCTAATATTTGATCCTCTTGTTGTGGTGGAGCTCGCACTTCGTAAGAGCTGCGGTGTCAAAGCCAGTCGGGCGCACTCCCTTCTTTCCATCACCGTTTCCACTGTCCACGACAGCCTGAACCTTGAGAGGTCATTATCCCAAAGCTTTGAAGGTCTTATGGGATAGCCCTTGCCATTGATAGGTGGCTGTCTTCCTCTGAGCACGATACAAGAGTTGCTCGCCAGGTGTGCGAAGAGCAGGCGCGAGGGGTACAACAACACAAGCGGAGCAAGAACGACGCTGGGAGAAATCAAGGACATACACCCGACAGTGCTGAGATTAAAGAGACTGTGTAGGCTCATTTTTTACGACTCTTACCTGTTATAATACACTGCAGATACTTATTCCCATTCGTTCATTGTCTATCGTTCCGAGCTAACATGTCTATCGATGCTCAACAACAGGCCAACGCTGAATCAATACGAAAACACGACCTCACCCAAGACTCTTGAGTTGCAACCGACGATCGTTCATCCGAGGCCCTCATCCCTGTCCCAGGGACTTCTATAATCAAGATTTAAGTATTACGCCGCTGTAACCCAAACACCAGGCGGTCAATCTTATGCGAGCCTGCTTGCCGACCCGAAGTCAGTCAGGCCTCTCCAAGTCGATCAGAGGAGCAGACGAGTCCTATACCGAGCGATACCTTTGTCGAGAATTACATACTTGGAAAGTGGTCCGGAGATCCCAGGACATCAGCAAGTGACGATTGCGATAGCCACATCGTCTTCGCTAGAGGCTCTCAGCGTGAAGCTTACACGCAGTATTGCTCGTCAAGATACGATTCTCGACAAGGACTCTATTCATTTTCCATACAGAACGATTCCCTATTCGATTCCATCAAACCAGTATCTGAGAAACCGTCTAAGCAGTGGACGCGTTTCCTGTGTCCCTTGCCAGAGAACCGAAACCAGGCTATTTTCAATAAGTGGCGCCGAACCATTTACGAACTGGATATGGCTTCTTCTTCCTCCAACGTTGTCGGGGTACGTGTATTCTTGTATCACACCTGCCCAGTCACTGTCGCTTGTGTTGTACGACGTGTTCAATGAGTACATTCTCCATTAGCAGCTCCAGAAAAATGTCTCATCGCGTCGAATGTTACCCGTAAAGAGTCATGCTGACAATAAGATGTGGGCAGGTGCACTATCGAGTTGGGAAGAAGATTGGTGAGGGCTCATTTGGTGTCATATTCGAGGGCACCAATCTACTCAATAATCAACAAGTCGCGATCAAATTTGTATGCATCGCGATATGTCCTCTCAAGGCAAATGCTGACGAGCAAAGGAACCACGGAAGAGCGATGCACCACAGCTACGCGATGAGTACCGGACCTACAAAATACTCGTTGGCTGCCGTAAGTGCAGAGAAGAATGTTAAATAAGTCACGTATGCTAATGGGGGGCAGCCGGTATACCTAATGTCTACTACTTTGGCCAAGAAGGCCTCCACAACATCCTCGTCATCGACCTTCTAGGACCTTCTCTAGAGGATCTCTTTGACCACTGCAACCGAAGATTCTCTCCCAAGACTGTGGTTATGGTTGCGAAACAGATGGTAAGCACACTGCAATCTGTGCTCTGTCCTACGTCTTTGCTAATAGCTTTGCAGCTGTCAAGAGTCCAAACTATACACGAGAAGAACCTGATCTACCGCGACATCAAGCCAGATAACTTCCTAATCGGTAGACCGGGATCGAAATCAGCGAATGTCATTCACGTTGTCGATTTTGGCATGGCAAAGCAGTACCGAGACCCAAAGACAAAACAACACATTCCGTATAGAGAGCGAAAATCTCTGTCCGGTACTGCTCGATACATGAGCATAAACACACATCTGGGGCGAGAGCAATCGCGACGAGACGACCTCGAAGCATTAGGTCATGTCTTCATGTACTTCCTCAGAGGTGGTTTGCCGTGGCAAGGTCTCAAGGCTGCTACAAACAAGCAGAAGTACGAGAAGATTGGAGAGAAGAAGCAGACTACTGCTATCAAGGACTTATGTGATGGGTATCCAGGTACGTGCCAATGTTATCTGGAAATGGAATGAGATTTGACTGAACTCAGTGGCAGAGGAATTCAATAAATACCTCAGCTACGTGAGAAATCTAGGATTCGAGGACACCCCAGACTACGACTACCTACGCGAGTTGTTCACCCAAGCGCTGAAGAACACCGGTGATGTGGAGGACGGAGAGTACGACTGGATGAAGCTCAACAATGGCAAGGGTTGGGAGGCAATGAAGCACCACCCCTCACAACATCTTAACGCACCAAACGCAGTTCCCAATTCATCAGCCCGAGCACTCGGTGGCGGAGCTGATACCCCACGAGGTCCTGCAACCCCAGCAGGCGTTTCTGCTCTCCGTTTAAACGCCGCGCAGCCCCTGCCCCCATCTCCGGCGAAACCGGGAGTGGGCAAAACGCGCGACAGGCCAGGCGTCTCTGGCGCAGCGCTACCAAAGCGTCAAAGCGGAGCGGCGGGGGGCCTAAACGACGTTGTGACACCGACGGCATCGACTCAAGCACAATTCCAGAATTCTACGGCGAACCTCCCTCACCGCATGAGCCAGGCCAATCCGGGCATCAACCAATCTTCGACCGTGCAGCAGGGCTCTCGACACCCAAATGCAGAGCAGCAACCATCAGCGATGCAGAAGTTCTTGAAGGCGATCTGCTGTAGCAGGTAGCCAGGTATGGATTTCTGGTACGTCGCCCTAATTTCTCTACGGGGATCCCGGTCTCGAACTACACTGACTGGCGAGAAGCTGAGCAACAGCAACACACTCTACCCGACATACCATCAACCATTGAACGGCCCCATTAAGCTTAGACTGTTTCAATCACGGCAAATGGCACGGCGTTGATCAATACGAAGGCGCCTGGCTACTGTTTCATCTGGGTCTACTGTTTCGCATGCGTGGAGGTTCTCTCAAAGCGGCCTCAGGACGCTCATTTTCCTCCACCACATCGGAGATTCCACTGTTCAAAAGTCAACTTACCTTCTTCGCCTCCACCCTTTTACCAAGCTTCGATCAGCCTTGCAAAATTAGTACAAATAGATCTCTGGCGCCAAGAGACGGACGATTCATGACGGCGTTCATATTTATTTTTGTGAGCGAGGGAGCATTGAGGATTGGGATCAGCAAATGAGCAAAAACATAGGCATAATATTTTAACCGGAGGACTCTAAACCACTACTGTTCACCGCGTTTGCTTACCAAGGTTGCCCTTACTACTGACAACGTTCAGCAGATGCAAGTTACTCAGTGCTTAGCTGTCGCTGCCTCATATACCTCCTTCGTCACTTTCTCCAAAGTCTCCTCCTCAAGTCCCAGCTCCCTATTGCTAATCTTCCTGATACTAGCAAAGTCACCCCCATATCCACCATGGAACGTCGTCCCAAAAATCAGATCGTAAGTCCCCATAATCTCCCCTCTAGCCGCCTTCTCTCTCCCACCCTCGATATACGCAGCAGCGGATTTCTCCTCAACGGTCCACTCTGCACCACTACTCGCTTTTTTCAGCGCGGCCAAAATCTCAGCTTGGGAGGTCGTGAAGGAGCTGATGTATAGGTACTCGTTCCCATATTGCTCCGGATGAGACAGCACAGCAGCGACGGCGGCACCAACTGTCGAAAGCGTGGTGGCGGAGAATTTCCCACTGCCTTGGTCGTAGAGGGTGGCGTGGTGGGTGGAGTGGTTGAAGCCTAGGAAACCTAGTTTGAGGCACTGTGGAGAAGGGGGTTTAGTGTGATGCTGTGGGTGGTGAGGGGTGAGGGAGTGATCGAATAAGGAAGTGAGGAAAGCGGGGGGGACTTACCGAGTCAAAGAAGGGGCCAGTGATGATAGCTGTCCAGGATAGGTTGGGGTGGGTTGGGGTGATGGTTTTGAGGTAGGTGATTATGTCTACTTTGGATTGATAGAAGGGGACTGCAGCTACGGCGACGGGGTTGGCTGTATCGCTCCCAAACTCGGATGGGATCAATCTCTTAACGCCTGCCTTGGCCGCCGCATCAATCAGGGTCTTTTGCTCGGCAAGACCGCCTGCCCCAACGGCCAGCACGACTGCATCGAAGCCTTTGAAGGCTGACTCGAGAAAAGAAGGGATGTAGTCGCCTTTGATGACGCGGACGGCGTCTGGGAAGGTGCTGGTCGAGGTACTGCGAGCGATGGCTGAGACATTGAAGCCTGCTTTGAGGAGCGCGTTCACGATGAAGGGGCCCAGGTTGCCGCCGGCCTGGGGAGATGTTTAGTGGAATGTGGGAAGGAGAGAGGGCAGTGGAGAATGGAGAAGGATGGACGTACGCCGACTACGGCAACGTTCTTGAAGGAAGTTGCCATGTTTTTCTTGGTGGGAAGATGGAACTATTTGCTCTGGATATTTGGTGTAGATTGACGATGTGATTCTGAGGTCTGCTGGTGTCTACAGATCTCCTTGCTTAAGGCCAGCCATTGTCTTCATATGCCACTCTTCCCCACCAGTTCCTCCAGCTCGGAGGCCGAGCTGTCTGTAAGCACCAGCATATTTATCATCATTTTACAAATCTGACGGAGATTTCGTGCAAAGGGAAGCCACGATGTCGTGAGATTGGGCAGGACAATGGCAGCAGTTTTGATATCTCCGTAGCTGCGAGGCTGAAAGGCCAATGAGACGAGATCCTGCTTTGTCCGACATTGGTCGCTTGTAGCTCGGCCGGGATCTAAAATGTTCCGACTGGGTCAGCAAATCCTTATTATATGCGCTAATAATACATCCGGCGACAGTGGCCAATGGGGAGATGAAGAGGTTGGAAAAGCTGTTGACGAATCCGGTGTTTGGCGCAAAATCCGATACGCTCGCTTGTTTGGCGAATCAGTGGAGGCTGAGGCTTTGCGAGTGCTGATCTTGAGTGACACGGCCCACATCGCTACTGCTGATGCTTCAATAGCCACCCGAAACATGGGGGTTCAGATGATATACATATGATCTCGAACTGACGTCAAAACGACCTTCAAGAAGCATAGACTTTCAAAGAGTTAGTCGGACTCAAAATCTCCAGGCTAGAGAAGATGCCATGACGGTGCCATCAGTTTCATCGGGTCATACTACAAGCAGGTTGAATACCCAGCCTAAAGGTGACACTGCGAAGTCGACGACTGCTTCATTTGATTACGCAATAGGCCAATCAATACCAGTAAGAAAAGGTATGAATAATCCAAAAGACTTTTGTACCGCGGCGCCGGACGTTTGCTAGGTTTCAATACATATCATATTGGGTTCGATTCCTAATGGCGATGGTTCAACGGTGTTGTGGTTTTGTTCGTATTCTTTCCGTTTACATTAGGTTGAGGCATATTCGAGGTCACATTCCCTGACACAGTCTACCGGCTATCCGCTCCACCACGACGTGAAATTCGTCTGCTCAAACTCATTTCCCGTGGCCCAAAAGACAACGATGTTGCAGTAAGGTGTGAGATCTACCATGCTTTTCTGGAGAACAACCCTGAGTTCATGGCGCTCTCCTACGCCTGGGGTGATGCCAGGGAAACACTCCCAATCCGTATGAACGGTAGCACTGTTCAGGTGACCGAGAATCTTCATTCGGCATTGATACGAGGCTGGAGCCGCATTTCTTCTGGCTTGACGCTCTCTGCATCAATCAGAACGATGATAAAGAAAACTCTAGCCAGGTCCAAATGATGTGCACCATCTATAGCCAGGCGGTAGAGGTGTTTGTAGGGCTGGGTCCGGAGGGGGATGGTAGCAGTCTGTCAATTCGAAATTTGGTAAAAAGTCGTACAAGAACAACATCTAGTGCAAGCCTTTGACGTAGATCTCCGTAGAGACGGACCATACAGTTTCGAAAGAGAATCTTTCACAGAGGATACAATCGCTCACCTTGAGCAAGGAAGAAGGATACCATGTGCGGAGATACAACAGCTTGTCAGCCGCTCATGGTGGCAACGTCTTTGGGTCGTTCAAGAGTTGGTCCTAGCACAACAAACGACCATGACTTGTGGATTTGAAAGTCTCCCGTGGCAAGAATCCTTCGTAGCTGCCAGAGTACTCCATTACCTAAACACTCACTCGGGTCTTAGCACTGGATTTCCCCTACTCTACGGTAGATCGATTGATACATTTCAGAGGACCATTAGGATGAAAAACGTTTGGAGTGATTTCACGGCTCAAGATTGTCAAGGATTGTCCTTATGGCAGCTGTTGGATTATACTTGTATTGATAGCTGATTACAATCGACCAATCCAAGGGATAGAGTCTATGGGCTCTTAGCTCTCATGAAAGAAGATGAGCGTCGCCAGATCGTTGTTGACTATTCGAAATTCACTCCCTTTGCCAGAGTCTTCACCATTGCTGCAGTATTATCGCTGAGGCAGTATGGCCTAGGGATCTTGAGTTGCTGCCAACCTGGCAACTCACAGTCGAAGTCCGGTGAGCTTCCAAGTTCGATTCCTGATTGGACTACTTCTATCTTGAATCCCATCCAAATATTTCTATATGATCAGTACTCAGCTGCTGGGAACTCAGTGATGGAAATCACAAAAATTAAAAAATCCGTAGCCACTGGATGCCTTGATTTGTCAGGCTCTCGCATCGATATTGTAGATATGATTGGCTCACGGACCCAAATTCTACCTACTGCTGGGGAAGAAGAACAGTTCCTCTTCGACTGTGAAGCGTGGTTCAGGGAACTTAAAGCTCTCCTCCCAAAGGAGAACAGCATGGCGTATCACTCTATAGACGATATACATGGGGCCCTCTGGAGGACCCCAATATGGGACAGAACAATGGTCCCAAAAGCGCAGCAGAGCGATCAATTTGGCTATCGTGTCCTTGTTGGGCTTGAGCTAACTCCTCAAAACTTTGCAGGAGACGATGTGAAGTGGCGACTTGACGTGTCTTACTAATATCGAAAGAAAAGCGTACTTTTCATCGGAAATCTTGTGTCACCCAGCAGGGATCCCTAGCACTCGGTCCGAACAACGTGCAGCGCGGCGAAATTGTCTGTATATTTCTTGGTGGGGGAACACCGTTCATAGTTCGCACTGGAAAGGATGGGAAGTATCTATTTAATCGGTGAGGCCTATGTGCATGGCATGATGGACGGAGAGATGATGAAGGAGATCCCAGAGGTAGAAAGAATTGTGCTCTACTAGGGCAAGGTCCGAATTCCTGTGTGCCTTCGTTCATCCACAAACCATATTACCTCTTCACAGGACGGAATCTCCTTCAAACTCGCGTCAGATAGAGAGGCCAAACGGCTGCAATGGAGAGATAGAGCCACTCGCCAGATGAAGCACCTATGCCTCGGCCGAATATGGATTCACCCGTGCGGTCGTCACGGAGAAGCAGCAACGAACCCCGTCTCTTTCAATATTCACCAGGCTGCTCACCTGCACCGCATACCTCGCTGAGCGCAATCGGCTGCGGCCGCTCAATAAAGCTACCAAAACTAACATCAGTGACCCTCTAAGCAGCAGCGGCGCCGCCGTTGATATCCACTTCGATTAAAGCTGCTGCTACCAGACCGCTCCGATCCTCAACATGATCGACCACCAACCATCTCCGACCTTCTACACCCCACCACATCCCAGCCCCCTCAAAGTACTCCACGATAAGAATCTGAAACTCGTCACCCACCTTGCCACCTTGCCACCTTGCTGCCATAGGCGCGGTTACCACAACACAACGACGAGGCATCTAAAGATGAACGTAGCAATTCAACAATACCTCCTCTGAATCCTAATATCTGGGTCACTGTCAGCGCTCGAGGGCCAAAACCCCTGTATGGTTGGTTCACTGTTCAATCGACTGAGAGACTTCCACATCTCCCATTCACAGCTTCATATCCTCTAATGTGAGGTTGGGGGATTATGGTGCCCCACCAAAGTCGGACGTAGTTCATTCGATATGGGGAAGACAAGTCGGGCACAGCTTACGGCCATGGTATAGCGGTGACATCGTATGGGTGAAGTCACGTTGTATAGAACCTGATGAAAGGGCGTAAGGGTGTACATTTTGCTTCGATTGCAGCTGTGCTGAGGTGTACGTCGGCGGTGAACCGCGAAATCCTGCTTTGGGTGTGGGATAGAGTAATGGCATAGAGAACAAAGAGGGTTCTTAGACCGATGTATGTATTGCTGTCGATTTAGAGGAGAGATTTCGTCGAAAATAAAGGAGCAGGTTTCGATGAATTAAGACAAGATAGGCGTCAACCTGCGGACACAAATTATTAATGTAAATGTAGAATCACTGACACGCGAATAGCACAGACGAATCACACGCTAGGAGAGGCAAAATAGGATCTGCAGAAGTCAAAGGAAATCTGCGGGTGCCTTTTCCGGCATTCGTTTCGTAGCAAAATAGGCCCCTCAACAGCCCGCTCGCATGATGGTACATCTAGTAATAACATCCTGAAGGCACGTCTGTGCCTCAATGACACCCCATGTATGCTGATGCATGCGCAATGCCGTGAATTGCGCCAGCTCCGACCTCGCTGATATGTGGCATGAAGAAACGCCAACCCATGTCTATGCCGACTCTTATGCCCTCTCTCCTTGCTGCTCACATTCCAATGATAGCGTCGCCCTGATCATCAACATCCACCGTCTCTCCCTCAGCGTCCTTAATCTTATGGGCCTCCTGGTCCAACTTCTCCATCTTCGCGAAAAGCTTCTCCTCCACCTCCCGCCTCCTCATCGCGTCTTCACCATCCCTGTCCGCCTCCTCCCTTGCCGCATTTTTAGCGGCACTCACAACGCCCTTCCACCACTCGTCAAGCCGGCCTTTCTTGATATATGCCTCCAGCAGCTCAGCTTCTTTCTCCAGGTCCTGGGCAAGAAGGTCAAGCGCGTTGTCGGGCATATTTGCAAAGTGCGAAGAGGTACGCAGCGACGCAACCGTAGTGCCGGCCTCGAGGAGGTCTAAGGGCGATGGGAGAGGGCCGTGTTTATCCCAGAAACCGGTTCTATAGCCTTCGCGCACTGTTTTAAAGAGGGAGGTCGCGCCTGTTTCGACCTCGACTTGGGTTTCGATTTTGAGTTCGGTGCGGTTGATTTCTTCCCAATTATCTTGGATCATGCAGCGGCGCCAAATGAGGGCCTCTTGGAGAGCTTTGTGGCCGGGGTCAATCTTTGCTAGGTTGTTCGCTCGGAGAACTTCGAGAGCGGAGAAGAAGCGGGTTCCCATGAAAGCTTCATCGTCGGCAGAAGAGCTACCTTCGTCGTCCATGAGAGTAAGAACAGCGATTAGATAATCTACAGGTAGAGTCTCCGTAGCAAGCAGCCTACGTAGGCCGTGCTCCAAAGCATCCCGTAGTATAGGCTTGCCTTTCAGATTGGTCGACCCATATTTCAGCATTGCTAGGTCTGTCTCTGCTTCTGCGTCGAGTGCATCTTTCACGGCAGCCTTGATGGGTTTGAACACGCCTTCTTGGGCAGCCACAAGAGCAGCTTTCTCGTCGATAGCTTCCATGGCATCTTCAGCAGCACCTTCCTTCGCTTGGCCTTTTCCGACGGCAGCAATAATATTCAATTTGCGCAGACTCAGCGCAATTTTCCTGCTCCAAAGATTGGTCTCTCGCTCTTCGACAATACCCAAATTGTCCGCAGCCGCTGCGTAATTTCGCTCCGAAGCCACTTCGTTGATCCAAGCTAATTTCGCGTACGATTGATGGGTGCGGAGAAATTGCGTCAGGTGCTTTTTGTATTTGGCATTGCCGTTGAGCACCTGAATGGCCCTGCCGCCATCCAGATGTTTCCTGAAGAAGGCTTCTGCCCAAGGCACGCCGAACTTGAGAAAGTTTTGGTGAATGCGATTTTCAAACAACAGTGCCGTTGCATCGTCTTCTGCGGAGTCGATTTCCTGTTCGATGATATCGGCCAAAGCATCCATGTCACGATATTTCTCCGCTAGTTTAATGCCTTCTTCGGCTTGACCAACGTCGCACAGACTCGCAAAGAGAGTTTTCCTGACTGTAATGTGGGCACGCATAAGCTTATTTCCTTGGACTTTCTTTTCTGGCTCCGGTCGAGACTTTAGCCATCGAGACATCTCGATCCAGGTCTGACAGCAGATCTGAACCTGGCGTGGGTTGTCTGTCGCAAGCTTCATTATGAGCTCTGGTGATGCCTCGCTTTCGGCACCTTCGGCGTCGTCACCCAAACGTGCTAGTTCTCGGGAGAGATCCGTCAATGTCTTGACTTTTTCGCAAATGCTCCCTGTTGATGTCCAGATCCTTGGCAGTCCGTCGTAGAAGTCCGCTTTAAGGATCCCGTCGAATAGAGAATCTTGTTCAAGACCATACTTTGCCATGTTGGCTTCGCGAAATTTGAAGGCAATTTCCAAAGCTGCCAATTGGATGTCGTTGGCTTCGCTGGCGAGCCGCGCCTGCGAAACATAGTTCATCTTCTCGTTGTCCTCCACGCTTTCAGTGAATAACAGCTCGACGATGTTCTGAGCCCAAGGAACAACATACTCTAATCGCCATATATCGTGAATGAACCAATGTCTGACCCCATCGGTCTCATGGCGGTCCGGCTGATTTTCGTTCTTGTTTTCCTCATTGATGGCTTCAATGAGCTCGGGTAGAAGAGTCCTTCCGTCCGAGCCTTTGTTCTGGTCACTGAGAGCGGCGTTGTAGCATTTCCAGATAGCCTTCGCAGAAGCCATTTTTTCGGCGCCCCACAGCAGCTTCCATTTGGTGATGTGGGAGAGGGGCGGGTAGAATTTTCGAAGATGTTTGTTTAGGTCAGCAAGAGCTGTAGATCTTCGTTGAAGTTGCTGCTGCATTGACGGGGCTATTGCAGGGATGTACGCGGATGTAGAACTCATGATTGAATGGCTGATATCGAGCGCTGCAGCTTCAACTTCTTCTTGTTGGAACATGAGCTCGCGCCTGGGCGTAAAGTCGAGCAGGTCTTGCTGCAGGCTTCCGAAAAAGACGGCTTGCTCGATTTTCGTTTTTGCCGTCACTGTGGCTCTGTCCAAAGCCGATTGCCCTTCTTCCATGGGCATAGCGGTAATGCGGATCATGCCAATACCATAAATCATGACCACGCAGGATGACTGCCCATATATTCGATCGGCTGCTTCAGTCGCACATCCGACGGCTCGATAGGGTTTGGTCTTGTGTAAATCAATGGCGTCTTGAAATGGGTCTGGCAAGGTGTGAGCTTCCTCCAGAAGCTGGGAACTTGGATTGAAAGGAATCTCCACCAGCGACACCAGAACTACACTCTTTTCAAAAATGACGAATGCCGTCTGAGCTGGCTCAGGTACCAGGACTCGCGGCTTAAACAAGGTCTCTGTAGGCAACGAAGTCGTGTAGCAAGTGATAGGATGAACCACGTCGATACTCATGGAGCCACTGACAAGTGTTAATCCGATCAAGGCATATTTTGACGAGTCTGCTCCCTTGAAGACCGTCAAAGCCATCATCTTGCAGTCTCCACTCTTGTTCAACTTGGCCACTTCTTTTCCAGAGCTCCCACCAGGCAACATAGTCACATCTAAAACCTCGAAATGGTGCTCATCCTGATCTTGGAAGACTTCTGCACCTTCTAATAGGGCCTTCAGTATGTCGTTTTTCGCATCAACGTCGTTTACTAGAGCTTGGGTGCCGTTCCAATTAAGATCCCAAGTCTGAAAGGCACCTCTCGTAGTAGCGACAATGACATATCGTTGACCTCTCTGCCATGAACCTCCTGCTCTGACTGCGGCGATATCTTTTCTCCATCCGGCGCTACTGAAAACGCTCCTAAGACTCCCAAACACACCTGCGCTCTGGGCGCCGTTGTCACGCATAAATTGGATGTTGATCGAAGGCCTTCCCTGGGCATCGCTGACAACTAAGTGTGCAAGTCTTCCAGTACTCAGTGTGAGGACAAATCCTCGCGGCTCGGCCTCTGTAATTCTGGTGACAAGCTCCCCTGACATTAACCCGCTCACCGAGCCCTGGACGCATTGCTGCTTTTGGCGGTTTGAGTCGGCGCTTGCGGCTGCTGTGATACTCTCCCAGTATGTGATTTTCCCGCTTGTAGGCACGACCACAAGCAGGGCCGGGTCAGAGGAGGTAGGTACGAGGATGCCCAGAGGAAGAGGATTTCGAGGATTGCTCGAAGGATGAAGGAGTCTTATATTAAGGCGTTTGGCGTCCTCTGCTGAATTCGGCCCTTGTGCGTAATGCCATATTATAGCTTGTGTAGGTGTCGTAACGAGCGAATAGCCAAGCTGGGTTGATGGTTCTCCGTGCCATTTTTCTGCGAGAATTTTAGTATAGTCCCAATGCGCAAGACGGCGTTCGCTCATACCTGACGTATGATAGTCCTGGAGCGACTCTGGCGTTGTTGGTAACAGAGTTACGATGTAGTTCTCATTCTTGGTCTAATGTCGCATGAAGTTAGCCCATTGAACAGTGTAGCTCTCACCACACTCCAACTTGCCAATTCTATGGTGCCATCATTCTTGTTTGTCCTCTTCTCCCTGTCTGCCTTCTTGACGCCTCTATGCCTGATAGCTAGATTTGTACCATCCACGCTTTCATGTCTTTGGCTGCTAGGTTCTTTCGCGTGACCATTCGTAAAAGGTGCTTCCTGGTCGTGATCAACGTGCCCGTTGAGCTTGGGCTTTTTAGGATCCTGGAATATCTCCGAGTCCAGTACTGAGCGTCGTATCCGCTTCGGGTTGTGTCGAATTGCTACCGAGTCTTCTGAACTGGTACGCTGCCGTCGTCGCGGGTTGCGCGCAGCCACGCCTGCGGGCACCGCTGCATCTGGGGAGAACATTTTCACCTTCGTGGCATACTGTTGAGGTCGTGGTGACCAGATTGTACACCAGCAAGTGAGCTGTTTGGAGCCGTTGACAGCTTTGTTGACTTTTTGAGTGTTGTTAACTTATGTCCGAGGCGGCGCCCTGGAAAACAATTCCCGCTATTCTACGCACTAGGAAAATTTCAACTTTGATTTTACCACGAATCCTCGATCGACTTTGATTTACAAATGTCATCATAGACTCACGGTTCCATCTACAGACAGTAAAATGCGCATAACAGCAGCACCGGTCGGCTCTGACCGCTATATCATAAGGTCTGAGGGACTTCTTGTAAATGCCTCCCCAAACAACCATCTCAAGGACCGAACGGCACGGAGGCTTTGGTCAGCTAGGATGAACTTTCTCGTGCCTAGACTTGAAACTTCAAGTATCTTTTCGTGACTTCCGAGTGCATATAGTGCTTGATTGGAGCGAAAGGCAAGATGTTGGCCTCAAAGACACGTCACGAGTACAAGGGAGAACGTTATCATTGGTTGTTGCTATTAAAACAGCAAGCACATCGAGCGTATACCTTCATCAAGTGTATTGTATTCAGAAATTATCAGCAGCATGTGCATGCTATCTCGAGCCAGCCGATCCTATCAAAGTGGCGAGACATTCCCAGATTGAGCCAACAGATGCCAGCTCTCTGATCAACATGACGTCTATCACCATTACCACCTAGGCTTTCTCCTCCTCAATACTGGCAGTGCTGACACTGTCGGCACTCTCCCCCTTCTCTAGAGCGAGATGCTCATCCATGGCAGCATCATCCTTAGTTGCACCATGGTATTCCTCCTCGAAGACAGGGTCAGGCTCGGTTGTCTCGAATTTGGTCTTAAAATCGCCGATGGCAGTGCTGTGGGAGCTGCTATTGGATCGATGACGGGCATTGGTGAAGTTGTAACCATAGTCTTGGGACTCGTCACCTGGAGTGCCCCTACAACGAGGTTAGCATATGGTGCAGCTAAGAAAGATTGAAAAAGGTCAAACTAACCAATTGCCCTTGCCTCCACCTTCTTTCTTCACCTTCTTCGGGTCGGCATCAACATGGCCAGACTTGGCGAAGTAGCGAGGAAGATGCTGAGCGTCGTCCGCGGTACCGTCAGCAAGGCCGGCGTGGTCACGATCGTTCTGCTTGTGGGAGCGAGTCACTAGAGTAGTGTTGTCAGCTGTGGGCAAGCACATACAAGCTCATCCGATCCGATTGAGGTGTGCATTGGCGGCATCAAGCTAACACGGATGAGAGCGGGCAAGGGGTGCCATAATGATAACCCGAAGCTCATAGCTAAGAAACAGAGCTCGACTTACTTATCGTTGTGGTATTGTAGCTTTGTTGGAGGTATTCCGATTTTTCGATTGATCAGGAAGGATGAATGTCGATAAGACCTTTTGGTACTCGATGAACTGAGGTTGCGCAAGTGTCAATTGAGGATCCCAAACAAAGAAAGGACATAACTTTGGGCAATGGCAAATGCCATTGGCTAGCCATTGATTAGAGCATATACCTACTATGTTTTCTCAATTGATTTTCTACAGGCTCGATAGCATTGAGCAGCTATGAGAGAGTCATTAGAAGCTACATCGATAGATCTCAGATTATAGAGCTCCTGGAACATTCCGCCATCGTCAGTCACACGACCTTAAAGCTGTCCCTCACGTGATGCGGGGCTTAGCGTGTAGCTAGCGGCTGTCACCCCTCGGACTTTCCTCCTCTTGGTACGGAGTAGACATGTACCTGACTCGCCGTTGGGGCCGACTCACCTGATCACCAAATATACCAATTCAGGCCGCGTCGTCAGCTGCTGAAGTTGTCTCCCACCGAGCTTTAAAGCGGATCCATATGCAGCGCCTGTTGCTCAAACCAACCCATACGAGAGCGGCCTCTACACGTGAACAAGGCCACCACGAGACTGGGTTCCTATCCCTTCCACCGGCAGAAAGAGGGTTCGTTTTGCTTGGCAGATTACCCTCATGTGCGACGGGCTGTATACGGCACAAGTCAATACGCACCTGACGAATTTCTTAGAAACTTCAGTATATGATGCTTCAGGCTTGGATTGATAAAAGTAATCACGAAGATTAAGGACTTTATCCCCGTGCTGTCGCGCTCTAGCTGGTTTGTTTTTGTGGCTCAAGAAGTGATGTTCCGTGCCAAGCAAAACGAACCCTCTGCCGGTGGATGGGATAAACACAAGCATCTGGCGCGGTTTGCGTATATTTGCGTCTGGTTCTAACTTGTTGACACTACTGCTGTTTATACCCCGGAGAAAACTTCCTTCTTCTTGAACAGAACGTGTTTTGCTGCTTCAAGAATACCAAGGTTTTGGCTACGCTAAAGCAAACATGTGCACCTAAAAGGTCTGAATGGCGTCCACCTCGGGCCACAAAACTTGGTGGTCCAAGGGCCCCTGGGGGCGTCTCTTAAGCGTAAATACTAATCTATTGGGCCGCTTCGGTACCGAAGCGGCGAGACGCGCCTCTAGCACGTGGGGACTTTCTTGCGAGATAGATGCCCGGAGTGTGAACTCCCAGGCTCAGTTTTAGGATATCCCAGCTGAGATTTAGGGTGGGTTGCGATCCCCCAACTACCTTGTAGCCGCCAAACTCGCTTACGTTCGCGCCATCTAGCCAGCACCGCCTTACCCACGCGAATGTCTGTGCTTTTTTTGGGTCCCATTCTAAAGAATAACTGGAGCAATGTTTTCGACATCGCTCGGTGCTGCTGCCGTATTCGTACGTCGCATCGAATATTGGACAACATCCCACTCGATGACGATATTTTAGGCGAGAAGGTGCCCAAAGCGTGTGTGCAGACGCTATCACGGAATCGAGTGCCAAACATGCGCCTTCCAACGTATAGCAAACATATCATCTCCGCTTACACACTTTCTGCGTTTCCCTTTTATCGTTCTTTCTATCAGTGCCCGGTGTTTGTGTCCTGCCTATGTGCTAGGGTCCTGTCGTTCCCATCACGATGCATTTACATACTACTTCCAAAGTCGTTGTTTTCTGTTCTCTCTTCTTGGCTTCTGGCTTGTACACCACACCTGCCTGGGCAACATCGCAACGTCACAATGACGGCGCGTACCAGAGCCCCACTCGGCGAAGCCCAATCTCACGATCTCCCGCTCGAATTCCCGATATGGCCGATGGCCTTGAGAGGCCGCTATTCAGATCTCTCGGGCATCATGGCTATTCCGACGCTTCTCTTCGAGCACGCGATGACGACATCCTACCGCTACGCAACGGCTGGTGGATGAAATTCCTCTATGTGGATTCAGGTCTTCCCGTCCAAATCGCCTCGGCATTACTCGCAGACTATTACCAAAGAGTATACGAACGAGTCATCGAATGTGCCCGGACACTGGAGCCTACGAAAGCGATGTCACTGAAGATACTCGACATGCGCCTAGATTTCCAATGCGAGACCAGTGTCATCCATTGGGATTTCGTCAAATCCTTTATGATTGCCATGATAGATGCTACGAAGCGAGGCTTCACTGGCAGATTCAGGGCTCTTATGTATCATGGTCCGACGGAGACGATGATTGTTGTTGGATTGAGGATAATCAGTTCGCAGGAGGCTGCTGATAGTACCGAAAACAATGCCGGGCTCTAGAGACCCAGACGACGTGTGTATAAAGTTTTTTGACTTCAAATACTACCAGTACCTTGGGAGATGAGCTACGAGTAACGTGTATGTGCGGTTTATCTCTTATCCGGACCTTGCGGCGCACATTGCTGAAGGTGATCTAGAGCCAGACTTCATCAGAACTTATAGAAACTTGACAATCCGCGTTTAAACCTGAAGACTTGCTTGAGACGCAGGCATCGCAGCTGCATCCAGTCGCGCCTCAGCTGCGTAATGGCTCTACTAGAGACTGACAAGGCTATGCTCCTGATGTTCTTTCACTGACTGAAGACTAATGTCCTGATGGACGAATCGAGATGCGCTGCAAGTCCTGTTGGGTAGAGTACCGAACCTTTGGGGGCGAGTCTCCCTCTTGCATGACCGCCGTAGCAGTAAGTCTTTAGTCCATTTCGACTGATTGAAAGTATGCTTAGATAGAGCATAGGGCGCCATCATAGCCCAAGCAGCCATCACGGGCCTCTCATTACCCAACTTGAGCTCGACCCACCGGGTCTCGCGCGCCTTCTTCCTCGTTGGCGTAGTTTCCGGCTGCCTATCTGTCTACTACGCTTGCGTGCTGCAGAGAATCGTTGGCAGGCTCTACAAGGTGGACTGCATTAGAGAGAGACTGGCTCAGGCTACCTCCACGCCGAAAAGGTTCCGAAATTGTTGATAGTCTTCGGGCTTCTTTGGCTACAGTGATCAATATTTCCGCACCCTTTACCATGGTCAAGGTGTCGATCTTCGCATTCTTGACAGGCCTTACTATCTATGAAGGCTTCACATGGATAAGAGCACTGGATACGAGCGCCGCGCCAGGAGACAGCAAGTATGCGTTTGTTGTTTACATGATAGGAACAGGAGTCTGTTTCGTGTTCTTTTTGTATAATTTTGCTGCGAAGGCCGTGGAAATCATGATACGTAATGCAATTTCAAGCGTCGATATCGGAGATTGGACGACGAATCATTCTGGGAATCCGGTTCCTCGTGCAAAAGGTGCCGTGACAAACAAGACGCCAGCAAAAGCTCAAATCCATCCTCCCCTCCATCAGCAACGGAGTACCAACAGGGTTGGGGCTGGGGACTTGGCCGCAGCGTTGGACGCGGCGGCACAAGAACGTGTTCATTGTGCGGCGGCCAATCGTCAGGTGGCGATTGAGTATGCTCGTGTCTCCAATATCAGTTCCAACAACATGGCCTAGCATTTTGCATCTGCTTAGTCGAGATTTTAACGATCTATTCTATTGCTTGCAGATGTTCCGGGCCTTATATTATTATACACATTCAGATGGCTTTCACCGCCATTCATCAATCTATTGCACAAAAGACCAGCTCAGCGATGCTTAGTTGGCTTTGCCATGCTAGATTACCAGCCGTCACATCAGCAACCAACTCAACAGCACCCATGCTCCAACACCAGTCCAACCAAACATCAAGACAAGCAAACCCAGCGCAGCACCGGATCCCACTCTTCCTCCCGCGCCATGAAATCCAGCAGCATGTGCTTTGACCTCCGCATAAGCTCCAGCAACCCTGCCTCCAGCACCCTCTTTGATGTAAGGGTCCCTTGTCATATTACCGAGCTCTACACTGTTTCCTCCGACGCCCAAAAAGATCCACAAAAGTGTGGCCAACAGGCTGCAGACAAGCACCGCTGCCACGGCTAGGTAGAGTTTGCGGGGAGACCAGCCTTCAACGAGCTCGAGTGCGATCTTGTCTTTCTCCTCCTCATTATCTTGGGTGTTTTGAGGGAGCGTATTGATCCACTGCGTCCACTCATAGTGATTCCTTCCAAGACTCGGTTTATGCAGCAGATTCAGCATCCGCGCTTCCGCAATCTCCTCCTGCACATCATCCCCTCGAAATTGCATCGGCTTGGCCTTTCTCGAAGCCAGCTGGGACGCGGAATGATACGACAAGAGATTGATACTCCGTACATTCCGCGCACTAATCAGCTGATGCAACGACCCTCGCATACCAGCATACTCGGATCGAATCAGCGTGAAAAGCTTCTCATCGTCAAACCCACTCTTCAGCGGTGCCACAACCGGCGGCTCCCCACCCTCGCTGTTATCCACAAGCATCGTCTCCTCCTCACTCGGCACCACTAACGTCTTGACCTTCGGATACGGATTACTATACCCATAAAGAACCAGCGTCAGAGCGGGCCCTTTCCCATCATCTGCCTTTGGCGTAGCGAATTTCGGACTCCCCTTCCAACCTTGACCCCTTTTCTTCTTCTTACTATCCTTCGACTCCGCACTCGGATACGGCGTACTGACAATACTCTGTCTCAAAAATCGATGCTCAGGTCTGATATCGAGCGGATTCGGAAGGGGAAAAGACACCTTTCTCGTGATAGGTGGTGCTGACGTCGGCACGCTCGGAGCCTGCTGCAACGGCACCTGGAGCGACTGCGACCTTGGCGCACTTGTAGGAGCGAAAGGATTGATTTCTTTCCATAGCCCGAGGCCGATGGGACCGCTTTGTGTGCTGGCGTTGTCGTGGGCGGGGTCTTCGCCCTGGAGGGCTTTAGACATGCCGAAAGTTTCTTCGCGGTGTGAGTCTTGGATGTAGTCTGAGTCTTCGCCGAAAATTGTGGCGGCTTTTGCTTTTGATGGACCTGTGTTTGGTCGGCTGCCTGTGGGCGGAGTTGAGCGGAGCATGTCTTTCAAGCCGACTTTGGCGGCTGAACCGTGTTTTACCAGCATGGGGGTGCCGACGCGGGCTTGGGTGGCTTGCGCGATGTGGATGGATTCGGCGTCGTTGTCGCTTTCGTCTTCGAAATAGGATTTGGGGGGTGGTGGGGGCCCCTTTTCGTCTTGGTGGTATGCCATCATACTACTTCTCGATTCATCCTTCGGGGCTGATTTGAAGAGTTTGGAGAGAAACGGGACGCGTGGGAACTTGGGAGTTCGTGGGCTTGGTGTTGCGAGACGCTCATCCATTGGCTGTTCGAGAATCGCAGCAGCTTTAGGGGGCATGTTTGGAGGTACGGAAGACTGGGCGGGCAGCTCGTGGATGTCATTTCTTGAGCTAGATGTGCCGGGAGGTGTAGGTAGTGGCCAACCTTCTACTGGCTCAGCCATCCCATCCAGTTCGCGCAAGACAGTATGGTAGTTGTTTCTAGTCTCGTCGCTCACTCCAGTCTCCGTTGTAGTCGTAGTAGCGTTCGAGTGCCTAGGTGACTTGATGGCTCTTGTTGATGCCATGGCTGGCGTCTCCTCTACGAAACCAAGACTGTCACTGACCGCAGTCGGTGCACTGATCCTCCTCTCCAGAGGCGACGTCTGAGCATGGTGTCTCGAGCGCTGGGAAGGTTGTGATTTGATGTCTCCAGTCGACCCATATCGATCAGAGATCCCGGATACGAAGCTGAAGCGACTATTCACTTGGCCATCCAGTTGCTCCTTTTCAGAGCCTGGCGAGTGGGCGAAATTGGAGCTCTCGCCTGTTTTGGAATGCTGGAACGGACGGCTATTGAAGATCTCAGTCACGAAGCTTCGGGTAGGACTGCTAGGTCCTGGGACGACGTTAGGAGAGCGGCCTGTAGTTGAGGCGATCGATAGCGGTCGGTCGAGGTTGTTTGTAATAAGGGAAAGGCGTCGAGCTGGGTGGCGGTCTGGTATGGCTGGGGATTTCCCCTCTGCCATGATGAAAGCTGTTGCTGTTGATGAACAGGGTGATTCATTGCAGATTTGAGTATGTATCTCGATAGTAGATCTTACAATCTATCACGGTAGACAAAGCATCTCGCGAATCATTGATAAGTTCTTCCATCGTTGTCCGCATGTGGGCATGTCGAGCCGCTTCCGGCGCGATCAAAATTTTTACTGGCAGAAACAGTGCTACCACGATGCTGGTTCAGATGCAGACAAACAAAGCATGAGTACTATAGACAAAGGATGAGGCCACCTCGCTAGAGCAGTTGCAAGAGAATTTCGTGGGACATCGCAAGCTTCCGAACAAGCGAGGAATGCCAGTGGGATTGCGACGAATCATATCGCTGTTCATGAAGTAGTGTCCTCTATGAATAGCCAATGTTGAGTCATGATTTTCAACTGCATCCAAGACTGATTCTATAGCTGGCTTTTGTGTGAGCGAAATGAGTATTTAGTTGCTTGGTTCTGTATACTTCTGATTGGCGCTGGTGAGGACAAAAAGTTATCAGGCCTAACTTTCAATCTTGAAATCTGCCACCACAGTAAGGGCAGGTATCGAATCTATCGAACAACGTAGCGGCCAGTGACGGCGTGGACTCTTGAGACGAAGCCGCATAATCTGTTGCGATTCCAGGATGAAGCTGTTCATTTAGATACTCACGACCACAGTCCGCGCATCGCTTTGAGAAGCCTGGCTCAAGTATTGGTAGAAATGTGAGAGCACATCTCGCTGCAAAGATCATTAGCCAATATCCTCTAAGAATAATTGTTAGGAACATACTGAAAGGGTGGTTCTGTGGGCAATGCGCCTCTGTCATACTCTCAAACCCAATTTTCTGTGAGCTAGCCCCTAAGCAGTATGGGCAGCTTTCTAGCAAGGGAAACTCTTGGAGATTATAGTCTCTCTTCTGTTGGCCTCTAGCCTCTGTCGTGTTCCTGACCAATTCGATTAGGTCCTCGTGTGAAATCTGTTGCCCGTTCCGGCAAGAAGCTACCATCTCCAGCTCTGCTTGAAGCTTTGTCTCGGTCTTGAACTGTAATAGATACATGAGGCTCTCGGCAGCTTGCAAGCGCTGCTGTCGCTGCGCGTCGTCCGCTAGTACCGCCGCGCAGATAGCGGCATAGATAATCTTGAAGTCGAAATTGCTAAGATCTAGTGAGCGCAAAAGTTGACCGTCAAGAATACAGTCGAGAATGGCTTTGTACGCTTCTGATTGGTCCACCTTTGAAGAGAATTGCCAGGGGAACTTGTCAGGATTATGGTTATGGCCGGTGTCTTTACCATGTTCGAAGAGTATAACAGCAGATCCGTCAGATGGGTCAAGGAACTCGATTGAGTTCGTGGGGCGTAATGAGATACAGGTAGCGACTAGATCATCGAAAGAAGCTGTTCCCCATGATTGTGTGGTAACATTGCCACCAAACGCATTTTGAGTATCATGTCTTCCTTTCTGATCATCGATTTGAGCTTGGAAGGATGTTGTTCTTGAAGGCTGATCAATGGGTGACACACCACGAGAAGCGCCTATTTCCTCCTCTGTAAGCGTCGCTTTTAGAGGTGGGCCGAGAGAGACCGCAAGCATTGTATAGTGAACAGTCCCAGATGAGTGGTAGATCACAGGTACGGTGCCAGAATCGGTCCATGCACCGAACTCGACGTGATCAATGAAATGCGTTGCATTCAAAGCGAGACTGAGAAGGGATGGTCGACTAGTGGCTTTAGAAGCTGGTTGCACCTCCTTGCGCAGCAGTGTCTTTGCATCCCAAGGCATAGAAGCGTCAACAAATGGACTTGAGACCTTCGAAAAGTAGATTCCATTGTCATCATCTGTGAAAGCCAGGAGATGAATGGCCCATTTTCGTGTCGAAAATGGTGTTAGACGGTCTACATGTTGAAGACATGCACGTGCCCAGGCCATGCTCCTGATTCTCTGCAACGGACGACGGCCACCATTGGCTGGTGAAATTTGTGGTGGTGTAAAAGTCCAATTAAGTATGAGGACCCTCTCCCAGCTCTCGGGATCTGCGACATCTCCAGTAGGAGCCCAAAGTGACAGCAAAAGGTTCGATGTCAGGACAGCGAGCACCGATCGTCCGTATTTTGCTAGTCCATTTGGGGAGAATGCAAGTGAGGTGACCGTGACTCTGGCTTGTTCTTCGCCAATTGACATATCTTTGAAGCTGGCTTGTGCTGGCCAGGGCCACTCATCGAAGGTGAAGTTGCCGACTCGAAAATATATGTGCTTCCAGGGTTCGGGCCCATCTCGTTTTGGGATCAAGAGGTATACCTGCTCACCGGCGGCGATTGCCAGCTCGCCGTCTGGAGACCAAGAAAGGCAGTCTTGGGTCGAGACTCCCGCTGGAATCTGAGCGGCTGGCAACATGGTGTCTCGTTGAGAGGGTTCAGAGCTACACTCGGACGGTATTTTGATTATAGAAGTAGCTCCCTTGTGGGTTTTGTGGTAAAGATCCCACAATAGAGGGCAATAAAGCCTCAACCTATGATATTCGAGCAAAAGAGTTCAACCCTGATGAAGACTTCTTCTGACGACATTTGAGCTAGAAGCGCTCATGTATTCGGAATGCGAGGTGTGAATTTTTGTCAAAGTCTAGCCCAATTGAGCAGCAACAATGACCGCAAAGGCCAGCGAAGCATGTGAAAAAGAGGCTTGGTCAAAGTCATTCCTTTCGGTATAGGAAACCTAGTCGACCTATATCCAGTATCGACACCTTCATACTTCACATGTGAGTTTTGCGTTTGGCTAGTCTTTGATGGATCAAGCTTGTCTATTTGGGCTGCTGTTGGCCTCGATTATCACTCGACATGGGCATCGCATAATCTCGGCACAGCCCGGTACTGAATAACTGGTTGCGCCTGTCTCAGTGCAGTACTAAGAACAAGGGTCGAGTGTATTGCACCTTATTTCGAGTATCCGTTGCAGCAGCGAAACTTCGGTCAATTTGAGTTTCACTACGCCACGCGCTAGACCTCGACGTCGCCTACGGCGCGTATACACCGTAACGCTCAAATCGCAAGCTTTCTTCCTCCATATGTACATACGCGGGCTTTTAGGATGCGTGCCGTGCCCCGGTCCGGCACACAGAAGGTGTCAGATCTCGACTAAAGAGGTTTGTGACGTCTAGCGTTTCTTTCTGCTACCTCTAAAATCGCTTTGCTCCTGCGCTTCTACTAAATGAGATGCTATCTTGCTCTTTCCGCTGTTCAGATGCTGAGAGTATTCCACATGCCGATCTTGAGATCGAGGCATATATGGAGATATATGTTCTGGTTCGAGGATGCTCCTACGGACAAGACTTGTATATTTTGGTGATTGTTTCTTGTTGATAAGGGGCTTTTCAGCGCCATGTGGGCTCTCTCTCTCCCAGTCGTATCTGCGCTGTCTTGTTTTCTTATTTTTATCGTTGCCGCCCCGACGCCAGGCACTATCCCAACCTCTGGATGCGTCAATTCGTGGGACTTATCGCGGATCGCGTGTCAAAGTCCTGGTCATACTGTCTACTGTGCAAACATACCAGGTGTCATTGCCGGAACGTAAGCTATCTGCCAACATAACCCTGGGCCAAACTGGCAAAGTCTGACGATAAGATCAGAGGAGCTAGCAACCGCGTACATCGGACAGACCTACAAGCCCGAAGTGACAGCGGTGGTAGCAGCAGCGACGCATGGTGCCTCGCAAACACCAACACGTTCACCTACGTCGCCTTCACCGCGGCAAACGCCGCCGTCCAGTCCCTCCTCATTAACGCTCTAGGCAATGTGCAAAGTTATCTAAACAACAACCCGGACACCATTATACCAGCTATCGGATGGCGTGCGTTGGGCCGAAACGCAATCACCTTCGTGGTGAACAGCGAAGAGAGTCATCAAACCACGTACGGGGTATTACACTCTGGGATTCAGGATGTAATCAATTGGATGTCTGCCCCTGGTCGTCAGTTTGGCTATTGTACTTTCACTCTTTGGGATGGACCTAATCAAGTTGGGCACGGGAGTATACATGGACCACTGGGTGGGTGATAAGATTGGGTGTGGGACCGGGCAATATCAATTTCAAGGTTCATGTTTCCAAAGAAAATGCTCATGAATTTCATCGTGAGATCCCAGAAATCTGCATTCTTCAATCGCTTCGTAGAAAAAAGTCTAGCAGTATAAACATTCTGGGAGTGAGAAAGCCCTAGCCTGATCAAAGCTGTTGTAAAATAGCGTGGAGAGATATCATTGGTCTTTGCTAGCTACAAGAGTCAGCACAACGCCGGAAGCAAGATCCAACTCAAAATCCAGCACCATACTGGAGCCACCAGAACCATGACCTAGCAGTACGCTGGAGTCACCATAAGATCACCACATGAGCGAACCAAAGGAGAAGACATAAATGGCAAGTCCGCCACTTATATGGCTGCGTTGAGGTGATTGCTCACCTCACCGTGCCAAAAGCGCGAAGTGAATGTCAATGTCATTGCCCGAGAAACCGCTGTAGATGATAGTCAGATACTTATTGAGGTCTCGAGGCGATCAACACTCAGGTATGAAATTCGAGACCAAAGCCAAAGGCCAGAGAACAACAACGGAAGGCATCTATTTATCTTCCTCTAACCTTCAGGCCTCCTTCCCCTCCCATTTCATCCCTCCCAGTTCATCCCTCCCCCCCTATCCATCTAGCTGATCATCTTCCTTCTCTTCAAGCTCTCAGCCGTCGACCAAAGGCTCGAAATCTGGCTCCATATCGGCATTCAATCCATCGATTTTGTAAAACTGAGACTTCGGGTCTATTCCTTTTTAGGCGCGCTCTGCTCGTAATGTGTCCTTCATGAGAGACTGCCAAATGGACTTGAAGTTCTGCACTAGTCATCGTCTCTTGACTCTCCATCATGATTTTACTACTAAACAATCTGTTGCTATGCCCCGGACCCTGCTCCAAGAGCTTCCTCTTTAGATCTTGTCCCACTTCCGGGTGACAATGCTGTACATTTATTGGGGCTTCTCGGCTGGGTTCTGGTTGCATTTCAAGCGCTTGACCCGTGTCCTATGTGCCAACATTAGCTTAGCAAGTTTTGCATCTCCTCTTTCTAGGCAGGCCGGAGTAGCTTGAATCTAGATTTAGCTCTCTCTTAATTGCCGGGCAGATTATTTCTTAGAGATCGGTGTATTGTGATCACATTGACTTTCGTGGTTTCTCTCTGCACATCCGGATTCTGTATAATTATTAGACTACCTGTGGTATAATTATTCTATTATGAACCATCGTCTCGTACTGGGTTCTTAGTTTAAGGGTAGAATGCTCGCTTGTGGCGCGATCGATGCGTGGTAATTTAACTTTCTTCACGTTCAACGCGTCAAGTATCTAATATGATTACTCTAGTTCGAGTCACGCAGAGCCCATCTTATTTTTGTTTTTCTGCTTCCCAAGCCCAACTTCTTTTGCTTCTCCGGACATTTCTGCCGTTGATGCATTAATGTTATATTCTAGCATTGACAGCTTGACCCTAGACCGTGATAGAACTAGGCCTAGCGCCTCCGAGGATGGCCCGAGAATTTGGCCCATGCATACTGTGCTAGAAATTTGGAAGAGCGCTCAACACTAGATGGGATCCTGGGAAAGGAGTTAAGTACGAAGATCTCACATTTGATTAGACACAAAGGCAGGAAGGTGAACGGTATAGCATCATCCATTAATCTAATCCCTACTGTGATTATATAAAGTCAAGCGCAAAGCACTGAGGTATCTCTCGAGCGACATTGTTGGTGCCAATATCATGCAGCAACAAATAGCACCATGGTTCAAAAATCCCACCTTGCATCATCGCCGTCTCTTCTTCTAGGCGCCTGTAATTGCCCTTTCCAAAAACGTCTTTGGCCTCATTGTACCCATGTAAAGCCGATAGTTGTGACGGCCCCAAAGAAAGGGTTATTAGGCCCGGTAGACCAATCCAGAAGTCGCCATCGTCGTTGGAGAGGCCGAGTGACTCCGAGACCATTACTGGTGCTGGCAAAGGGATCGGGAAGGACGTTCTCAAATTCCTTCGACTGATCATACTCGTGACTGGCTCAAGTTCAGCCTCTAGTCTTCGGTACTGATAATGCTCCCCAGTCTCTTCTATAATTAGGACGGCTGTATTTGCGAAGCCTTGCATTTGGCCAATCTGAGTGTGCGAGATCTTGTATTGGGCTCCTACCGAATACTCAAGATTATTATGTAGTGGGGAACAGGACAGATGGCACTTCTGGTGCTCATTTAGATTGGCTTTGGTAATGGCCATATCGCAGTTGGGACATTTGATCGGAACTGGGGCTTTGTAAGTCCGCTCGACATGTTTTCTGTGGTTCCAGCCGATATCGGTAATGTGGACACATTCGTCGCAGATATGCTCCGTCTTCACTATCTTTTCCTGCTCATGGGAGAATCGGTGTGACAATAGGCCTTCTGTACCCTTTGCTACGCACGTGCATCCTCCCTTCGCAGGGAAAGCTAGCGACGAATGGTCGGCGGATTTGTCTCTGATGGCAGCCATTGCAAATCAGGGTCGCATCGCTCTCGAAGCCGCATAGACAAATTTCTTTTGTAGGCTTCTGGCTTAAATCATGACTCAGTTGGCAAAGTGGGAGCTCAATTCTTCTCATCGGCAAAGCTACCATCGCAACAAGCTTCTACTGGACAGTTGAGTCTCGTTGATGATCACCGGTATTCGGACTCTTTATTACGAGTCCCTTCGAGAAAGCGGGCCTTGGCTACTTCCGGATCCCACTCCGCAGCTGGGCATTGACTTGAGACTTTATCTGGAAAAGGTGCGCTATCCGTGTAGGGTTTGACGGGCGTGGTATGTCATCAGTATCTTCACCCTTCATCTCAACTTTCACCTGAGCATTCTGCAATTCTGACTCACTGGGCCCGTTGCTGGACCTTGGGGCAGCCGCCTCAGCATTACTTTTTGGGGAGATTGCTCTGATGGCCTTTGGACTTGGCCCATCCTGTTGCAGAGGACCAATATTAGCAGAACAAGGAATAAAAAAGTGAGAGCTGCCTCGTACCTGAGCTCTTCTAACGCGACCATGGTCATCTGGGCAAGCAGCTTAGGTTTCTTGGTCTCCCCTCTGATGCCAGCTTGCCTATCTCTCGGATAGTGTATTCAATGTGTTCGTCGTTGGATGTGAACATGAATAGTGCAAGGTTGAGTGCCTCTTATCTCATCATGAGCTTTTTGAGACCGACTACGTTTGTCGTGAGGCAGTCCATCCGACTCATGATGATCATAATCTTGTGGCCATATGTTACAGAAGCTCTGAAACCGTCAAAATTTATCCAAAGAAGTCCTGAAAAGTGGTCAAAGAGATATCGGCGTTGGACTTGTGGAAGGTACATAGGAGCCTTACACATACAGTACTGATTGCTGGTATGAGTTCAAGCATAGTAGGAGAGGTTTGTGCTGTCGGGAGCAGCTTCTTCAATCTCGCCCAGTCACCGAAGCCGAACAAGGTGTACGTTGGGAGTTCGTTTGCCTTGATCTATTTATCAAATGGACGGAAACGGGCTTTACGATCTAGCTGTTCACCCCGCTTGAAGTCGCGAATCAGAGCTTCCATATTCTCTTGAAGAAGTACAAGGCTTTCCAAATTCAGGAGTATGACGGAGGCGAATTTCTTGGCATGGGCGTCTATTGCCTTGTGCCTGGCTTCGCAGATGGCCAAGCCAATCTGTGCGGACGTGATGTGCTGTTCACCGTACGGCCAGTACCCATTCTGGAACCATCCCTCGTACTATGATCGGTCAGCGGGGAGCTCCCGTGTTGAGTGTAGAATAGGAAACAAACCACTAGATATGGCTTCCCTGAGAGCACGTGATCGCCAGTGAGGTGGATGCTTTTTCTAGGCCTTGCGAGCAGTCTATCACACAGCGATTATGTGAACGGGTTTTCACCTCTCTCTTCGCTTCGGAAGACAAGTCTGGTGAAAACGAAGTACTAATTAGCATGTCTGGCACTGAATAAGATGTTTTCGACAGGACCGCGGGCTTGATCGGTATATGTATATATAAGATTATCTTGTGCATAATTGCAAACAAAGGCATCCTACTATGTTTCTCACACACAGATTTTCAATTACCCACGTCTAAGGAGCTTCACTGGTAATAATGAGCGGCATCAAACCAAGAGTCGTTTGCCCGCAGATTTTCTCTAAAAGCAAAAGTAAAAACTGGAACGATGGACACACACGGATTCGAACCGTGGTCACAACGTTATCAGCATTGTGTTCTACCCCTAAACTATGCGTCCTTGAATAAGAGAAGTAAAGTAGTGAGGTATAAGACTGGTTAGATTGTAAGTGAGTCACCTCGGACTTTTTCTTGGCAAAGGATGCGGGGATCAACAAAAAACGCCGACGTGCAAAGTAATTAGAAGCCATGAAGAAGTCGTAGAATCTTGAAGTATATGTACATCAGTCAAGGATATTTAGAAGCTTCGTGAAGGAAAGAAAAGAGTTCCAGCGACTCGGTCCCACTCGTCATCCCACTTCTTCTTCCCTTCCTCAACAGCACCCTCCTTCAGCATCCCTAAAACTTTCCCATCTCCGCCAAAAAGCTCCCGAAGGACCGCAAGCAAGCCTCTTGAATTCCTGAAACTCATTCCATTGACACCCTCGTGCACAAGTTCCGGCCATGCCTCAAAGTCGCCCCAACCAACCACAGGCAAACCAGCACCAAACATGTCCACCACTTTCATGGGTAGATCGACGCCGCTGCTACTCGTGTGCAGGCTCACACCAAGATCTGCAGAGCCAAGGAGTTTGGCGTAGTCGTCTGTGCTCAGAAAGGCGGTCTCAATGGTAACGAACTCGAGCGTGCCAGCCGCTTTGAGATCCTTGATCTGTTTGAGAAAGGCGTCTTTTTGCGGTCCCTTGCCCGTGATGACTGCAAAAATTTCTGGTAATTCAGGATGTGAGGTCCCTGCGAGGTGCGAGTAGTTGATCAAGGCGTCGAGCAAGATGGAGAAGTCCTCATCCGGTGTCCAAGACGTGGAGCTTACCAGTAGTTTGCATTTGCGGTTGTACATATTTTTGACAAGTCCGAGATATTCGAGCAGCTTCTGCTCGTCACCCGAGGCAAGTAAATCCGCCAGTCTGTCGAGAAAGTCGAAACGCTGGCCTTCGCTGAGGACTTGGAAATGTGAAGCTGGCCGATCGTGAAGAGGCCGTATCTCCGCCGTGATCTGATAGCTTTGCGCGTAGTTACTTGCAAGACCGCAGCCCATCGCATTAGTGACGCAGAAGTGAGCGTATGCTGAACGTGCAAAGATCCATTCATATACTCGTGAAATTTGAACAAGTGGGTGTTTGCCGCCAAGTTTCAGAGCCAGGATTGAGTAGCCGAAATTATGCCAATCAATGACGAGGCGAGTATTTCGGAGGAAACAAAAGACCCACGCGAGGAAGAGAGTGGGTATGGACGGGGGGTTCTGAACGATCATCCACCTCGCGGGTTTCGTCCGGTATCCGAGAACCAGCCATAGGGTCCAGATCTGAAACAAAACTTTGAGTGGTCCATAGATAGAAAATTTATGCCTGTACTTGTTGATATAATCAGGAGTCTGATTGAGAGAAAATATATGGATGAAGTCCGGGTTCGCAAGTATCTCGGGATGGAGATCAGACTCCAGGTAGCCTATGAGGTCGACGTGGCATCCATGTCTAGCAACGCTCAAAGCGTGATATTGCATGCGAGGGCTTCTGCCTAAATCACCAAGGACCAAGATCTGAATTCTGTTGGCAGTGCGCTCCCTCCCTACAAAGCTACCGTATCGTTTTGGCAAACAGTACAATAGCAGAGAAGTCGCGCCGACAATCAAGACTAGCCATGGCAGCCAGCGCTCAAAGTCGGTCATTGGGTTCTGCTTCACGGGAGCAGGAGTAATCAGGTTGTATGAACATGATGAAATTCTGCCAACGTCATTCTGTTCAATTTCACGGCAGATTGCAATTGCCAGGGTTTTGTAGAGGCTAGTCAGAACCTTGATTCTGATTAGTTGATAAAGTATTGACCAGCGGGTCGGTCCGACTCTTAATCCTTGTAGTCCTCTCCCAATCATTCACCCTTCCCCTAACCGGCGCAGCTGAATCGATTCACTCCGCAAACAGCATTTCCCATTGCGACCACTCGGGTAGGAACACTCGACACTCGACTCGGACTGAGAAGCTAGGCCTCAGCAACAGGCCTGCTCTTTCCTCACCTTCCAGAACCTCAGACATGATACCAAGAAAGTCATAACATACAGTCTTTGGGAAAGTGCTTCCCAATGGCGGCTACCTATGCCCTCCCTAGTCCCTCCATGAATAGTCACGGTCATGGAGAACATCATAGCCACTCTCACATACGAAGGACAGCTCCCCAACGGAGTCCATTGCGTCCAGCTTCGATGAATGAGGCGTCGTGTATTGTGAACGGTCTATCAACGAGCGACCTCCTCAAGCCTGACATGCAATCTCACCATCAGTCCTCGCACTCAGCCGATCTCTTCTATGACATGCCTCCAGAGCAAGCACCCCCGGCTCCACAGAATTTCAAACCGCGTCCGTCTTTCTCGACACCAAATGGCGCAAGGACAAAGAGCATGGAAAGAAGGAAAAGCGTGGGGCTACCGACACACCTGCGTCTGCAACCAAACGGCTATGGTTTCCCGCCTCCTGCACCTCAAAGATCTCGAGCATCCACTATAGAAGGCGGGGCAACAAAATGGATCACTACTGCTGAAGCTGTCAGCTCACTGCTCATACCTCTTCCATATGTGTTAGCTTCGCTCGCTTTCAGCCCAGTGTCGGCATCCCAAACGCAGGATGATGACATAAATCAGCTCAAAAAGGTCGGGATGAAACCTGAACTTGACTTGCTTACCATCTGTGCTGTGACCTCGCTGGTGCTGGTGCTTGTTGGATTAAGAGGGACATTCGGCACCAGATCAATACATTTAGATGGAAGAAAGAAGTCTCTTGGCGGCGAGGAGATCGTGAAAAAGCCGCAATGGGCACATTTGGCGCGTAGGGTAGGAGCAAGGCTTATCACAGTGGGCTTGCCCTTCTATGCTACCTCAATGCTGGGAGCTGCTCGCGTTGCGTTGGTCATGTTGGCTGGACTATCATCGAATATCATGGCAACCGAAGACGAACTCACAGACGCCAGCAAGGCGACGGGTTGGAGACGCTTGATCAGTCGACGTCGATGGACACTTGGCTCAATTGCACTGCAGCTGCTATACGACCTTTCACAGATTACGAATAATTCTTCCGCTACGAATACTTGTCTTGGATACTTGGCTCTCGGGATAGCTACTTTAGTTCTACCGCCCCCATTTCCTTCCTCAAATCCCAACATGTCTATAGTGACAACAATCCCGCCTGCATCGACATCAGCAACCTCAGCAGTCCTAGCAACACCGTGGGAGACACCGCCTCAATTGCAAAGCAGGTCCCCTCAAGCGTCCACAATATCACCATTGATCTGTACACCAGAAGACGTCAACCTCACTCTGGGCACTGCAATTGCATTGGGCATACTAAGTGGCATGTTCAGCATTTTTCTCCCTTCCAGAGGGGGTATTACCCTGGACCAGGTCGGCTGGGGCTTGATGGCCGTGTCTACGGCAGCACTGGCCTTGACGACAGCCAAACCAAGAAGCCTGGAGGGCAACAAATCCTTGGGCCTTTTGCTTGGATCAGTCTTGTCATCATATTTTTCGATACAGTGGCGCAGTGATCCATTCAGCTCCTTCGCATTTCAGGGCGTTTTTATAGGCATTTCATTCGCGGCTACGAGACTTGATACCCTCACTGCGTCTTCGACTTCCCTACATCCCCAGCATCGGCACCAACATCACCATCACCACCCTGCACAAACACACGTCGTACAACACGGAGAAATGTCAAAGCTGTCGGCTTTTTTGATTCAAAGTGTTCCGCACGGGCCTTGCGGAACGCTTCTCATTGGCATACTTGCCGAGAAAGATTCCCGGCGAATCTTCTACTTCATGTGGTAAGCTAGCATTGAATCCACCTCTGTGTTGCGTTGCTAACGGCATACATAGCCTGAACCTGACTTTTATGATGTTCCAAACTTTCGTCGGTGTGGTGACTGGATCCTTGGGTCTACTATCCGACAGTATCCACATGTTCTTTGACTGCGTTGCACTCGTAGTAGGGATGTGCGCAGCAGTGATGAGCAAATGGCCTCCAAGCACTAGATTTCCATACGGTTACGGCAAGATGGACTCGCTCTCTGGTTTCGCCAATGGCATCTTCTTAATGTGGGTTATTCCGACGCATTCTGCTTCACAAACACTAAGTGAGGTTGCAGGCTGATAAGCGTCGAGATTATCTACGAGGCAATTGAGCGCTTGGGGGAGGGCCATGAAGTCAAGGAACTGGGAGAATTGTTTATCACCAGTGTTGGTGGATTATTAGTCAACATTGTTGGGCTGACGGCTTTTGGCCACGCACATCACGGCCACTCTCATGGTGGTCACGATGGCCATGACCATTCGGACCACTCTCGTGCAGCGCATCAGCATGCCGGCGAGCATCATGACCATGATGAGAACGACTCCCATCATGATCACTCTCACCACGACCACGACCACTCTCACGATCACTCACACCATGATCATTCTCACGAAAATTCTCCTCAAAAACATGACCACCTACCTCAAAGCGCTCACAGCCAAGGCCACCATCTTCACACGGGCGTGACACCTAGTCCCTCGATCTACTCCTCAGTACCAGCGACTCCATCCAAGCCCATACATGCTCATCCTCATTCTCACTCTCATGGCCACGGGTCGCATGGTCACGGTCACAGCCACGATCATGGAAGTGACAATATGATGGGCATCTATCTCCATATTGCAGCCGACGCGATTGGCTCAGCCTCCGTCATCGTTTCTACCGCCGCCATTTGGTGGAGTGGCTGGTCAGGCTGGGATGCACTGGCATCGTCACTTACTGCCGTCCTCATCTTTGGCAGCGCAATTCCGCTTGTCAAATCATCGGCAAGGAACCTATTACTGACCGTACCTGCAGGTACTGAATATGATCTTCGAGAAGCATTGACGGGTCTCAGTAGTTTGCGAGGTGTAGTCAGCTACGCTGTCCCCAAATTCTGGTTAGAATCGGGAGAGGGTAGTGAGGTACTTGGAGTCATCCACGTCATTGCAGAGAAGGGGGCAGATCTGGAGGACGTGAAAGAGAGGGCCATCGCTTTCTTGAAAGGGCGGCATATGAATGTTGTTGTTCAGGTTGAGAGGGAAGGGAATGGTAGGTGCTGGTGCCAGGCTGCGAACTGATACTGGGTATTGATCCTGCCTGCATCGTTATCGAGTCTGGAAAGCTCGAAATCTACGTCTATAATGACTATTGCTGAGCATCCATAGCCCTTGTACTATAAACACGATCATCGACATTATTGATCTCCAAGGCCGGTACCAGCTGCAGGTCATACCATGCCAGTCGATACCGAGGGGCGGACGTTTTATACCAGGTGCAGGCCCAAAGGCATGGCTTGGTCGTTGGATCCTTGCACAGTGAGGAGGATCGCCAGTTCAAAAACCCTTGACGCGTCAAATAGTAACAAGCTACCGGACTTACCTTTATGAACCCAATATGGATCAGACCAAGGTCTTATGCAGTTGTAGCTAGAAGCGAGGTTCCTCGCCAAGAACCCCAACCTCAAATCGTATAGTCTGTAATGGTCTTAGTTGTACTCGCATTGTCTCACTCGACTGCAATACAAACCCGATCAATGCAGCAGGTGAATCTTCCTATCCGTTGAACCTCGAGACTTCCGAGTCTGTGTGTGTGATTTTTTGTCTTCAACAGCTGGTGACAAGAGAGTAGAGCTCGAGCACGGAGCTTGCACTCGCGAGAGCTGATCGTAATGGGAAGTGGTACTGGCTCTGTAATCATCTTCCATGAGGTGGCCGATGATGGTGAAACACCTCTCCCTCCACCCCTCCACTCAACTACACCAACGATTGAGCCAATGTCGATTTCCTCTGGGTCAAAGACGAGTTCAAGTCTAGAATCTGACCAGGTGAAGAGCAAGCGAGTTCACAGCTCTAGAGACATTACACCAGTAACCCCAGCCAAGGGCATCTCGTCGTCAGCGCGTACGAGTCTCATAGCCCTAAAGATTGTGCGAGAGCGGGTCCTCCTTTGGTCATGACTTCGTGTCGACGGTCTAAAATATATACTGTGATGGGAGTGCTAAGAAGGCGTACTCATTGTTTGATTAGAATGGTGCGAAGGATGATTGTTTTGATTTGCAGAGGTGGAGTCTAGGTGACCCTGCTGGTGAGAAGATGTGAAGGGACCAGGCGAAGAAGTACCTGACGACTGGGAATTGGGGAGGGGCTACCGTCTGATTTGATGGCATTTGGTTGGGATGTTGTTTTGGTTGCTGTTGGACTCTGGAGTATTGTATGGCTCTGTATGTTGTACTGTGATATTTTGAGCTTGTGGAGTTCTGGAAGAGTATAGATTGCTGCCAAAGTTACAATTATAGATCAAAATCTCTCGTGAGCTCCTCGCTGGTACAAAGGTTGACGCTCATAATTGTCCATGAGGGGACTCCTAAGCGAGCCACCAAGCGGGCCCCTAAACAGCCCCCGAGGGGGATCTCCCGGGGCAGCTTCAGGCTAGCTCCAGGCTAGCTCCAGTGCCGCTGTGAGCCTTGACTTGCGCTAAGGATTATAGTGCCTTGGCAAATATCTGGCATATATTTTAACGCGATTGGTTATTGATCTAAGGTGTATAACATAGAATGGTGCAGACGTGCGCATCAGTGCATCAGATTACTGCACACTGTCCCATTTTGCTAAGCGTATGAAAAGGCATCATTGATGCAATTGATCATACCATCAAGGGTAGCTAACAGACCCAGACCTGTGGAAACATAGAGATGAATCTGCTATTCCTAGCCCGCCGCTGGGCTGTACTGCATCTCAATCTTGAGGGGACAAAGTAACGCTCTAGAAGGTGCTGGATCTCGTGAACTACAGAGACATATGGCGCAAGATCTTTAGCCGCTATATGCGCGGTCTTTGGGATGGAAACACTTATCGTGCACTCCACAATTTCCAGTAGAACTCATCGTTGTCAGCTTGTCTTTGTCGAGTCTATCTCTTTGGACCTGCTTATCCTTGTTACAGTAACCTCTCTGACGCAGGCTTGTCCATAGCTTGACATGCCCACAACGCCGCAAGTCATCGTCCTAGCAGGTGTGGGCGATCTCGGCCGTTATGTCTGCGAAGAGCTGCTCGCATCCAGTCAATTCGATGTCGTGATTTTGACACGCGGAGTACGCATCCCATCCCATCGAGCTTCCCGATGCTCAGTCGCCAGCCAGTCCGCGCCCCACTACTAACGAGACATTAATCCAAGCAACAGAGCGGGCAACCATGGTTCAAGGACCTGCGCATTCCAGCTCGCAAGACTGACTATAGTGTCCAATCCCTCCTTTCAATACTCAATGAGCTCCACGCATCCGCCTTGATTTCCTTCATCAACGACCCTACCACCAACTATATAACCACGCACGCCGCCCTCCTGTCCGCCTGCCGCCAGTCAAACGCATGCAAGCGTCTCATACCCTCGGAATGGATTGGCAACTCCGAAACCTATCACTTGAAGCCAGACTACTACGCCACAAGTCGTGAGCCGTTTCGGCAAATGTTGAAAGAGCAAAGGGAAGTCGAGTGGACGCTGTTCAATACTGGCTGGCTGGCAGATTACTTTTGGCCGAAGGAGAAGACATACATGAAGCCGGTGCCGCTTGAGTTTCCGGTCGACGCAAATGGCTGGCAAGCGCTCGTGAGAGGGACGGGAGATGAGGTGCAGAGTTGGACGTGTGCAAGGGATGTGGCAAGGGCGGTGGTGGACTTGTGTAAAGCTGATGAGTGGGTGGGTGATCATGCTTCTTTGAGATTTTGTTGAGACTCATACTTAAGTCTCTTGAAGCCCCTCCTGTTTACTTGTTGTGCTTACGAATTATTCTAGGAAACTCATACATATGTTGCGGGTGAATGGAGCACCTTCAACACCGCCATCGAGACAATGGAATTATTCTACGGTTCCTTCAGCCCCACTAGCACCTTGATATGCATCCCACCGAAGCTGACATAAAAACCTATCTAGGTCGCCCAATGCCCAGGACCCACAAGTCCCTTGAGGATATTCGCAATTCGTTGGACACAAGCGCAACTATGGCAGAGTCAATGCTGGCTCAGATGGAGGAGGTCATTGTAATGGGATGCTTGGCCTGTCCGAAAGAAAAGACATTGAGACAGCACGAAACCTACTTCAAAGGGCTAAAATTCCTGGGGTTGGAGGACTTACTGAGGTATGCCGAGGAAGGCGGTTTGGTGTAAATTCAGTGACTGGCGGTAGATCTGTTCGCACGGAATCTTTGAACCTGTAAAACGCTTCCTTAGGGTCTTAATCAGATTTCAGTTCCGGATGTTGCTGCAGCGCGCATAGAGGAGTCGGCATCCACCGACATCATTGTGCATGACTAGCGATTCGTCGAAGCGATTGTTCCAAGCATAGCTCGAGCCATCTTACACTGCTCCATAAAAGACCCACTCCCATTTTGCGTTGCTACAAAGATCCCAGTCCGCGAACGCTGACCAAACCAGAGACCGCAGCAATGTCATATTCTACACTCACTCCATCATTTCTCGGCAAACCAATAGAAATCTGTTTCGTATGGATCTCCAACCATGGTCTATCATCTGCGGTCAATATTGACAAAGTATTGAACCACAGGTAACAGCTGACTACAAACGCACTATCGCTGGCCTCTCTGCCCTTGGCGTTGGTCCCTGGCGTATCTATACCTGCGCTCCCCACAACACCACCGCTCAAACCTACCATGGCCACTCCAGCACTTTCACTCTCAAATTCTGATACGCCGCTGTAACCCCCAACGACCCCAATAGCATCATCTATGAAGTCATCCAACCCATCTCCGGCCCCACAATCTTCCAAGAATTCCTCGACAAACAAGGCGAAGGTATCCACCACATTGCGTACGACTGTAATGGCATACCCATGGAAGAGCGGATCAAGGGGTTCAGGGAGAGAGGATTTGAATGTCTGCAGAGTGGGAAGTGGATGGTGGGCGGTGTGAGTGAGTTTGCGTTTTTTGAGAGCAAGGTTCTGGGGACGTGCTTTGAGACGATTGGATTTGAAGAAGGATGGGATTATCCGGAGCCCGATGAGTGGTTTCCGCCAGAGGCAGGTGGAGAGAATTCTCTTGGATGAAAATGTGAACATAGCGGTGATATATGTGCCTTTCAATAATGGTCGTCCTATCTCATCGTCTCCAGCGCGTTCATACCTTGATCTCTCTAGTCCGTTTGCTAGCCACTTTTCAACGCCATGGCGCCACCGATACCCGCACCGAATAATGCGGCACACATCCAGAATGGCAAGCCGAGAGGTAAGAACCCGCTTTTCAGCACCAGGCTGAACACTCCAGACCAGACCGGCGCCCCAATCATTGCAGCAATAGTATTGATGAGGCCAGTGCGCATGTAGAATTCGGAGACCTTCTCCCCAGGCGGTAAAGTAAAGGTCCCGTACGCAGTCAAGGAATCAGCCAGCCCAGTACCGCTCGTGTAAACACACAAAGCCAAGACGAAAAATGCCGCCGGCGCGGAAAACCCCAGGCCGATGACCCCAATCGTGTTTGTCAGGAGAGACACTTGCGTTATGAATAGATCGATCTGCAGCGTGCTCATGCAAGGTTCGAGGTACCACTTCCTGGCCGTCGGCAATGCGAAGAGCATCAATGCGGAGACGAGTGCTTTGAGGGCAAGGGCTCGATTGACCGTTGCCAGCGGCCAATGGAGAACTAGTGAGGTGTATTGCGGGAGAAGGACATCTATCCGGATCGCGAGACCGTTGATTAAGAAGACAATGAGGACGGTAAAGGTAGGACTGGGCACGTTGAATAGTGTAAAGACCGATCTGTAAGAGGCTTGCCAGGAGTGGAGAAGGGTACGAATGAGTGAGCGCTAGCAGAGATTTAGCTTAGAGATCTGGGCGGAAGAATTGTGAATGGGGACATACTTTGGAACTGGCATGGCGAGCGATTGCCTGCCTCTCTGGAGATGAAGATGGCGAGTCAGGGTCATCAGAGGCTAGCAGAATTGGTCTCGAGTCCTCGGTAGCCTGTACATCTCGCCCGCATTTGCTCGGAATGGTTGCAGCAATACAGGCAGTGAGAACGTAGCAAAATATGGAAAGGCCATTGAGCAGATAGACATGATTGCTTAGGAGTAAAGAGCCGATAGTTGAACCGGCAACACTGGCTATAAAGTAGCATGCACTAATGTAGTTGTAGGCGTTTGTTCTAGGAAGTGTCAGGATTCAAGCAGTCTTAGGTCGATGTGCAGCGACACTTCGGAGGTGGCACAACGACTTACAGCTCTTCTGGTGGCGAAATGACTGCAATGCAAGTAATCACGATTGTGATTCGTGTCATCTCGCCGCCTCCAATAAGATCAAAGACAAAAGAAGAGAGTATAGCATTAGTTGTCCAATTTTGATGCAGCGAGACTGTCTTCCTGGTAAGAACGACAGCTATTGGCCCGAGAAAGGAGCCTACCGCGTACAATGGCCTATAGAGTAGAGGACAGCTAAAGCAGAACAGCAGAGATTTGTTATCACAAGACGACGGAGGCCTACGAAGGGCAAGAGTTCCTTATAGGTCGCAAGAACGAGCAGTGCTGCCATTGCAACAACAGATGTTAGCACATTATTCTTCTTGAGTAACGCGATTGAGCAGAAGAACCTTTTCTCGAATGCATGTAGTAAAGTTGCAGATGAGTTCAGGCGAGAGGAGACACACGGAATGACTTACCTGGCAAGTATGAGAGAAGGAATCGATCCCATCAGTAATGGAGAGTCGAGACTGGATGTCACCTATTTTACACAGCGCCTCCTCTACACGATATTGAGAGTCGATTTTGCTGGGGTCGGTGGCCATGTAGTAGGCGAGGCATTGCGATTGTTGGAAGAGAAAGACTCTCGAGCTTTTGTGAATGATAGCGGCGAGGTTGGCCAGTGTAAGAACAACACCCAGCAAGAATATTTGTTGCCTGACTGATGATGTGCGAGACACCTCATCTTGAGAAACCATGGTGATAAATGATTCTTACGACAGGATTGTAGGAGTAGTGGTTTATATACGAATAAAAGAAACCAGCAAGTGACTGGGACGTGCAAAGAACTACATAGTGGTCCACCTCGTAACCGTGGTGGTAGTGATGATGGAGGACGTGATCATGACCACGTTTAATGGGAACGTGGGATCAAATGTGGTCTGATGATGGACCTAATCTTGTTGAGATGAATAATGACAGATACGGTAAGCACGAGACGCTAGAGTATAGTATGAGCTGATCGGTAGAACCTCGGGAGTATGGCTAGCAAACGCGTCCTCAGTACGAGTATCTATATATTTACGTAGCAACGCGGCCTCAGCTATTTCATACTTAGGTCGCTCACTCGAAATCTTTCCACTGGATCAGTCTCATTGCTGTGTCCCAAGAACGGATTGTCAAGCACATATCCTGCCTGTTTCTGGGCTGCGAGGGACCACTGCTGAACCTCCTCCTTGGTCCACCACAAGTACTGATTTTCCTAGTATCCTGTAAGCACATTTGCAACTTGCGGTATAGGAGAAGACAATGGCTTTCACGAGAGCATGAGCAAAGTGCTCGGAACGTGAATACGGACCTCAGGTCTCATATATGAGCGACAGTAGAAGAAGCCATGCACAGGTCTGCTTTGCGATGTTGTATTAGCACCACCAGCATGCGCTGTTGAGCCAAGAAACAAAAAGGCTTCGCCCACAGTCATCTCAGCGGCTATCACCTCATCCGACATCGGCCTCCTTGAGTGGTCCCACAAGTGCGAGCCAGGCGCGAACTGGCCACCCATTAGCTTAAACACAAAAGAGTCATGGTGGGAAGAATCGTTACAAGTGTAGCTCCGTTTGCCTTAGTTGTGTCTACGCCAGGAACCATCAAGCCCATACTGACATCGGAACCCATGTGATACCCTTGTTCCTCCTTGACCGTGTGAGTCTGCTGCCAGATGAAGTCATCGCGGTGCAATTCTTGTGCTTTTACGCCAGGACCGATGTCCAAGGTCGCTGCCACTGAGAGGATAGCATCGGTTTTGATCACCGTAGAACCACTGTCATTGTATGGCACAGATTCGGTCCTCAAGAAGTGATTGAGCACTTCAAGAAATGCACGCTGTTGGAGCCAAACCTCTCGCGCCGTCCTGCTGCGTCCAAATAAACGGTAACACCGAGACGTTTCTCGAGGGAGGAACTGTGATGTGCGCTATTGGAGTTGTCAGGCTTGACAACAATGGCGAGTGCCAGGGGGAATGGTTTCAGGTGTTATACGTCGTCGATTATCCTTTTGATGTAGGGTGCGGCATCTGCGTTGACCCTCTCAACATCCTCGAATCTCGAAAACCCGGTCAAGATGACACCTCCATCTTCTCTGATGCTCTGTATAATAGCGGCCGTATCGTTGCAAGGTACCCGGCGAGCCATATCGTATCTCCGAGATAGCGAGGTCAGTCAGTGAGTGAGCTGGAAGAGAATGGTTGTCGAACGGTGTTGCACATGCAATGCGGGGAACACGCAGGTGGGTATGCCTCACCCAAATGGCATCTATTGAAACGGCTATTGCAACTGTACAAGGGGCTACTGCTCCAGTATGTCCTAAGAAGGCTCAGTACCGCTGGCTGGCGATACTAACACCTACCACCCACTACAATATCGACCCTTCGAGAAGCGTGATTCAATACCATCATAAGGGGTGACTATGTTTACATTCCTAGAAAAGATCTGCGGACTCGCAGCTCCAATCCTGGCCTCTACCTATCCCGCGAGAATGAGTTACTGCTTCACGGCGAGACCATTATCCCAATAGTACAGTGCAGGATCTGGATTTGGCGTGGCGGGTATGCGATTTGGGACTTTCGTCACCCACATCTGAGCTTCAGTTTCCTTGGTCTCAACTTCCTGCACGGCACACTGAACGAAAGATCTGATCGCAATCCGGGGGTTGTAGCAATCCTCCATGTATCCTTTCCACGCCACATCATCAAAAACCATCGTCCCGTGAACACTCAGCATCCGCCAGCAGATCACAGCATCATGCAGGACATCAATGGCCACATGAGAGGCATCGATGTAGATGAAATCGAAAAGGGCACCCTCCCGTCTAAGGTCTAGCAAAGCGTCATCGCTCTTTGCCTTCATGACGCGCAGTTTGTTCATATGCTCGCATTTCGAAATGTTCGACCGGAAACGGCTCTCGAGCGAAGAGATGTCGTACTGGTGCACCTGATCTGGGTCCAGGTGCTCCATGCCACCTTCGAAAGTGTCGATGGCCGTCATGCGAGACTCAGAACGGGTCATGAGGTTGTCGAGTATCCATGTGGTAGAGGCACCTTCGAATGAGCCAACTTCTAGAATGTTGAGTTTCGTGCCACGTAATGGAACGGTGAGCGTTTCCCATTCTGGGCGAATGTCTTCATCGAACCAGGAGCGCTGGAAGGTGAACCTGCCACGATCAAGGCCGTCAGATGATACCCTCGCTTTAGACTTGACTTCCATGTCAGCTATTCGAGTGCTCTTCGTAAGCTCGACATCTTCTTTTTTAGCAACATTTTTCGATTGCAGGAAGCGACCAGTGCTTCTGCATTAGCGCTACTACCTCACGCAGGAGCTGCATACACTGAGATAGTCTTTTCGCAGTACTGCAGCTACGCCTCATCCGATCATCATCGGTCTATCATGGGCTCCTCGCATTCGGACATGGAAGCGACCAGTGCTTCTGCATTGGCGCTACTACCTTACGCAGGAGCTGCATACACTAAAATAGGCTTTTCGCGTTACTGCAGCTACGCCTCATCCGATCATCATCGGTCTATCATGAGCGCCTCGCATTCGGACATGTCCGCCCTCGAAGTCGTTCGCTAGTTTGTGAACACCCTACGTTTCCGATCTCGGCCGTCCCATTGACCTGATTGGAGATCTACGACAGAGGCGATACTCGTCCCAAAGTGTCTGATGCTCACTCAGGCAGGTACTGGCCTTTCATGCCTCTATCAAAGATGGCTGTGATAAAGCGAGGATGTCACACAGTGGAACAGTCACCTGCAACGCCGTTCCCATTAGAGGTACACCCTCGGCGATTCAAGACGTCGATTGTCGTTACATGGGGTTTATGGATTCTCTATATGGTTCTTCAATACAGATTTGCGAGCTTGATTCAGGGCTCGGCTTCTCATTTCATATGGCAGCTGTGGATGATTGTACTCGCGGAGTCTCTCCTGACATTCCAAGACGCTGTCACCGCTCTCAACATCATCCTCGCACTTTTGAGCGTAAAAGACACTGTTCCTCGGCCATCATATCGCCTGACTGGCCTTTCTGCTCCTTCTGTAGACATCTTGGTTACTTGCTGTGGAGAACCCGTTGATATTATCGTGGACACCGTTGCAGCAGCGGCGGCGCAGGACTATCCTCCGCAGCAACTGCGTGTCTTTCTGCTTGATGACGGCCATGACGAGGGGCTTCAAAATGCCGTTACAACGCTTAATGCAAGTCTGGTAGGCATGAAGAAAGCACGAGTCATCTACGCTGCTCGAAAGACCGAAGTTGGTGTCAAGTCATTCTTCAAGGCTGGAAACCTCCGCTTTGGGATTGAAGAGAGCGAGCGCCTGGGAAGCTCGGAATTTCTTGCAGGGCTTGACGCAGATATGATCCCAGAAAGTGGTTGGCTAAGAAGAATGCTACGGCACCTGCTATTGGATGAGAAATTGGCGCTCGCATGCCCTCCGCAGGTACAGAGAAGTCCAACAACAAGCAAGACTACGAGTGGCTCATGAGTGTACTAGCGCTATTACAATGTCCCTGCCAACGATCCTCTAGGCCAACAGGCCGACTTTGACATGTACTTCACAGTCCAAGAAGTTCTCAACGACCGCCTGGGTGCAGCGATGTGCACAGGCTCCGGCTACGTTGTGCGCCGAAGTGCTCTGGCTGAGGTTGGAGGCTGGCCTCTAGCAGAAACAGGAGAGGATTTCATGTGCTCAGCACTGCTTAGCAACGCCGGCTGGAGGATTGCCTTTGTACGAGACAATCTGCAATCTGGACTTGCCCCTGAAAATCTCCGAGCGGTGGTGAAGCAGAGGATGCGCTGGGTGAGTTGATCTATGCCGATGCTCCTCTCGCCTCAATGGTGTCGCTGATTCTCGGAGAGATCGATGCTTGCATGGAAGTTTGTCAACATTTTGGGTACTACCTGCCGGGCTCAGCAATCATTTCTCAGATGACTTTGTCTCAGAGAGCTGTCAACATACTCTATGCGCTCAGGGACTACTCGCCAGTGACAACGAGTCTTGCTCTGCTGCTACTACCTATAGCGCTCTATCCCACAGGCTCCAACGACTCTACTATTGCATCACCTGAGCATCAACGCCATCTATCCTGGCTTCGGAACTTATTCCTGGTAACGTACCTATCTCACAAAATCAACATTTTCATTATGTACAAACATATTGGGCTCTCAAAATTGGCAAATTTCACAAGTCATGAAGTATGGGTGGCTCCTTGTAAGTCATCATATTCAATCTCCCGGTATAACCGACCCCCCGAACAACGATAGCCACGGGTAAGCCATCTTGCGGTATCGAAGCTGACATCCAGTTCTCCTAGACATGGCTCACAGATGCCTTCTATCCATCCTCCCAGCAGCCATGAGGTCCTCAAGCTTCGAAGCCTGTGGTACTATCAATTCTCCCACGAATGAGCGATCTCGCCGCCGCCGCAAACCCCTCTTTTACCGTCTCTACAGTCCTGACATGTTTATGTATACGCTTTACGCAATATACGCCTCCATACCGATTGTCGTTCGTCTCATTGTATACTTTAACCATGAAGGTGCTGCTCAGCCCTTCTTTCTTTTCCCAGGAGCAATGGTGAAGCTCTTAGGCTGCATATGGAAAGTCCTCGTACCCGTGCGGTATATGATCTGGCCACCGACGGTGCCGGAAAGAGCTGAGCTGGTTGACGAGGATGATATGGGGGTCAAAAGGCCGATGAAGGGTTGGGAGAAAAATGTAGTGGGTAACGGCATTTGGTGGACCAGCTTGAGTGTGTGCGAGATCTGTGTCATCTGGCTGTGTGAATTTCATCGAGTCTGACCACTACTTATCCATGAGTATCAAATTGTCTGACGCAGACCGGTTTGTGTACGCCAAACTCCAGACATGCTTTGATTGGCCTACGCATGATTATGCTATGTATACATCAAGCCTTATAGCCTAATTTCGAAATCCGTGTACGACATGATTTCACTCCCTAGTCACGTTGCCTCAAGCACATTGAGACAGTGAACAGATAACAACGTCTGTTCGAGCTTGGCGGCGATTGGCGTCAATCTCTTTTGATCACAATGTCTTTCCTCATAAGGCCGTCGTATGCCCCAATTCTCTCTTCGCCTTAGTCTGTGGCATTGGCAGGAAGCCGACACCAATCAAATGCCTCACGTTCTTCTCGATCACGTCTTTTATTCCTGCAGTGGGTACCATCGGCGACGCCTTTTCGCCAATACAGCCACCGTCCTTCTCCATGACATGCAGAAGCGGAAAGAGTAAGTGGCCCTCCCCACACTCCGTGACCTTATCTCGGAGCCGGCTCATCCACTCCTCGTGTCGTAAAGCCTCGAGAGGTCGATCGTACACACCTTCCAGAATCTCCCACAGATCAGAGAACTGTAGTCCATCTAATACCCGATCTATGTGATCAGAGTGGCGATTGTTAGGCTCGTCGTCGTGACCGCAGACTCCCGACACAACAGAGTGAGCAACACAGTCTACATCCGCCACGAAGAGCCAATTGTCCACTTCGTCACAATTGTATGCTGTTATATCCAAACAGCCAGCAACGAGCCGCCAGATGAAATCGCGCTGATTTGCAACTCCATCTTCTATGGAACCAATGATGTAACCGGGCTTCACGGTATATAAGCGTTTCATCCGAAAAGATGCGTGATCAATGCAGTTGCGCACAGTTTGCTCTGACACAAACTTCGTTTGTGTGTAGCCACTCGCTTGGTTCATATGGTCAAAATATGCGGAGGAAGCCTCAAAGCCGTCGATGTTAGGCTTTTCCCCACCGGAGACGAAGACGAAGGTCGAAATGTATGGTGAGTTCGCTGTTGTTCTTAGGAGACCGAGGGTCGAGAGGACGTTGACGGGTTTGAGGGTCTCGTAGTCGAGGCTGTAATGTACTTTGGCACCATTGTGAATGATGGCGTGAATGCAGAGACCTTGGGGGTTCATTCTCCCATGAAGGAAGTCCAGCTCTGGCGTACCCAAGCCAAGAGAGGCTTTTGTCAAATCACCCCGCCATACGTGGATCCTGGAGGCAAATTGGTCTTGCCACCAGCCACTCAAAGTAGCAGCCTCTACAATGCGCTGCAAGCCTATGGCCTCCATTGCGCAGCGTACTAAAGCATATACGTGGATGTCTGGAGTCTTCATCAGTTGGTGTAAGATTGCCGAGCCTAGGTGTCCAGTCGCGCCGGTGAGAAACACGTTCTCAATCGCGCCACAGGCTCCTTCCGTCTTGTCTAGGTCATGTGCTTCGATGGTTTGGAATAAATCATCAGTCAAGACTGCAGACTCTTGCCGGAAATCAATGGTCCTAGGCAATAGTGGGTTGAATGCTGATGAGCTATGGCCGTCGGCTGAATTGTAACCGTTCAGGTTTGAAGTATCAGTGTTATCGATCAGGCCTGCGAGCTCTCTGATAGTAGTCTTGGAGCTCAACAGTATATTCATAGGTATTTTCTTTCGGTACTGATTTTGCAAGAACATCGACAACGAGATGATTTGTATCGAATCTATGCCCGCCTCCTGTATTTTAAAGTCGTGACCTTCGAACACCAAGCGACGTCCCTTATCCTTGGGAGCCAGCAATTCCGCAACCTTGACGCTCAATGCATTAGCTGTAACGTCGCCAGGCTCGAGTCCAGTAAGGGCGGTCACCTTTACCTCAGGTGGCCTTGACTCCATGGTCGTGAGCCAAGTGCTTACCTGCCTTCGGTCGATCTTCAAAGACGGCACAAATGGCATGCTGCTGATCACAAGACACACTGTGGGGATCATGTAGTCTGGCAACACTTTCGAAAGATGTTCGCGCATCGTCTCACCGGATAGTGACTGAAGAAGAGCGAGAGATAAAGGCTCATCTCGGACTCGGGACCTTTCACCATTGACACGTTGCATCTGCACCACGGCGACCAGCTCGCCAGCGAAGCACCCTTCTTCCGGCCGACAACACATGGAGACCGCCACATTTGGAAGTCGCCCCAGGTGGTACTCGACTTCGCCGGGCTCAATACGCTGACCACGAAGCTTGATCTGAGTGTCTTTTCGACCAACGAAGCAGAACGAGCCATCGACTGAGTCTACGTCGTACCTCAACAGATCGCCTGTCTTGTAGAAACGCCCAAGGTGAAGGGCCATGCGAACTGCCCATGCAGGAGCGTCGATGAAAGAGAGTCGGGTCTTAGCTTCATCATTGAGGTAACCCCGTGCCAGAGTGGGTCCTGCAATTATCATCTCACCGATAGCACCAATCGGGACAAGACGATCAGAGTCATCTGGGTCTACAAGCCAGCAAGAACAATTAGGGAGCGGGCGACCGACATCTTCCGGGGCCGTTGCAGGCAACATATCCGTGGTGAGGCAGATGCCTACTTCCGCAGGCCCATAAATCTGGATAAGCCTCACTTTGTCCGCCCATGTCTCTATTCGATCATGAGGTAGGGCTTCACCTCCAATGGCTAACGTCTTCAGAGTTGGGACCTCAGACGGCTCGATTAGCCCCGCAAAGGATGGTGTTAGGATAGCATAGTCAGCTCTCATGTTGTTGATCACTTCCACGATATTGTTCCTGCGATCTTCTTCTGATGGTATGCATATGCAGCCACCAAACAGAAGGGTAGTAAAGAAGTCTATGATTGCCACGTCGAAAGTGTGAGCTGCAAACTGCAGGACGCGTGCCCCGTGGTAGCCCATCGCATTTCCGTGAGTTGTTGCGTGTGTGCAGATGGCTGCGTGCTCGTGGATCATGCCCTTTGGCTTGCCGGTCGAACCAGAGGTGAATAGAACAAAGATAGGATCACTGGGTGTAACGGCCTTCACTGGGACGCCCTTTACTCTATTGGGTTGAGCCTCACTAGATCGTTCCCCACTGACATGGCGCGTAGAGATCGAATCTGCAGAGATAACCTCAACATGCTTCACAAGACCCTCAAACGTAGGGACAAAAGGTTCCATGGTCACTACCAATTTTGCATCGACATTCCTCGATATCTCTGCCAGTCTCGCTGGTGGATCCCTAGGATTGAGCGGCACGAAAGCCCCACCAGCTTTCATAATGGCAAGTATAGCAACAACAGCCCACATGCCTTTCTCATAAGCAAAAGGAACATACACTCCAGGACCGACGCCCAGGCAAGCCAAACGTTGTGCAGCAATACTCGAGAGTGCGTCCAACTGCGAATACGTCAAAGATCCGTCCCAGGCGCATACAGCCTCGTGGTCTGGGATCTCTCGCGTTCTGGCTTCGACCAAGTTATAAATGCAAGCTTCTTGCTTCACCGCAAAAGGGTTTTCGGGATTCCAAGCTAGCATTGTTCGCTTGTCATGCTCACTTACGACATCGAGCTGGCATACGAGGAGGTCGCTTTCGAGGGTCAATTGGCGAATAATGGTTCGAAACGTCCTCGACACAGTACAGGAATATTTTTCAGAAAGCATTGGATAACGGTAGCTAATAGAAACATTGTCCCCCACGTTCAGTGTCATCTCAATCTACAAGACAAGAGGTTAGCGAAAAGCTGTGCGCAGACGAGGTGTGTTGATGAGATTGAACTGCGATAGTATATTCATCACAGCCTAATCATATGCTAGATTTTCTTGATGGTACACGGCAGAGAATGAACGTGCCTTGTTTGTAGGTACAACCTTTTCAGTTCGTGCCGATAGCAAAAGCTGTTCATTCTCTTGCAAAGGACTTCTGGAACACAAGGCCGAGAAATGGACAGCAGTGGTTATCAGGGCATCTTTTAAGTCGTCGTCCGAGCATTTCTCCGACCCAACCGCATGGATATGAAGCAGCCGAAGGTTATCAAAAAGCTGATATTGCAAGATCATAGCCTCGTACTCTTGGGCAGACCCTGACTTCATTGTCGTACTTCTAGTGTCACAGTGACCCAACGCATCGCACAACGTAAGAAATGAAACATTGTCATTCCGGACGTAGCAACGGAGCAGGATTGCCCACGCATTCAAAATCAGATCTTTCCATGACTGATGGTCTTGCTTGGAAGCAGATACCATGTTCTCGCGATCAAGAACCCCAACTGACCTGTAATGAGAATCTTCCGTGTCCCTTCGGACGGCCCTTGGAAACCGGCAGCGCTGATGCATGATATTTCCCGGTTGTTTCTTCATTGTGACTTCCATTGCCAAACTAATACAACTAAAAATCTTTAGGGGCTAAGTCAACTCCTGGGATATACGAATATATTCTCGTCCGCACCCGTCAAGCGCACTTTGGCCTCAATCAGCCCAATCCCTCTCTTTTGGTACGAGTCAATTTCCAAAGCTCTGACGGGGCTAGCTCGCGCTAACATTGCAACTGGTGGCTCAAACGTCTGCGTCGACAATACTGTCGTTCGTCCGCGATCGGAGCTCCATAGTAAGCGAGGCGCTGTCCCAAGGATCTCATGGTCGATTACTGCCTTCTAGCTTCCTGCAAGCCTCAACATATTGGGCCATTGAGGGGACAGCTGGGATCGGCAAGGAAATCAAATTGACTAGCATTGTAGCGAACGTATCTGTCAAGAGAGTTACGCCTGGTGCTTGGCAGGCTAAGTGCCGACCCAATCCTCGTCAAATGTCGTACATAGGCTGCCAACGATGGTTGCAGAAGCAAACGTAAATGTCTTGCAGAAGTATGATAGTCACAGTGTATGTAGCCAAGTTGGAAGCTACGAGCATTCCCGAGGGGAATCGGAGCGAGTCTTGGTACTAAGTATGCAGGGCAATGCAGGGCTTGCATCGGGTTTTCATAGTCCGTACGTGACTTTGTTAGTATCATCTAGAAACGAGATGCAAAGCGGGATAGCATGGCACGGCACAGTAGTGGCCAACCTTCCCCGAGATGGTATTAGATGAAGTTGAGACCAGCGCGAGGACAAAGAATTCAGCCAAGTGTCTATATTTGCGCATCAACACCAATCTGAACTCTGCTTGAACTTTGCTTGAACTTACTGCATGGCTTAAGTATGGAGCCATACAAAGAAGATGGACCTTCGCGAACGGGCCCCGATCTGGGTAGTCACCCGTCGGGATGCGGCAAGCTACCTCAATTTCAAGCAAGACCTTCTGGCCCACCAGGGCGCATTGTACAATAGTGTAACGTAACGCTATCGTAAGGTGTCATCAATCCCTTAAACCAGACTGGTAAGTCATGGGGCCGAACAGTTCTCCTGGAAGGCAAAGCGAGGACCCTAAATTGTGCTCGTAGGAAACCCTGGTCTTTTTCGCCAATGTCTATTTCTGTGCCTGGTCCAGATGATGGAGCCTTGCAGCTTAGCTCAAGCGGGCAAGGGTCATTGCAGAACGCATACTTGAATTTTTCGGCCAATAGTTAACACATCCTTAGAAACACCATTTCTGGAACGTTGTTGTGCCTTTCAATACAACGAATGATTCATATAAGTCACCATGGCTTTGAGAACCTTAGACTTGTCGCTGTTCACCCACGGCAGCGGATATGACCGCCAACATTTCGGATCGCAGCTACTACGCAGCTTATCCCAGGATGGATTCGTGAAACTCATCGGCCATGGGATCACAGACTCAGCGGTCTACAAACTATTCGAATGGGTAGGACCTGAGCAACAGCCTAAAATTGGAAGAAGAAAAAATCATGACGAGTTTGCAGAATAGATCTTTCTTCCAAATGCGTGCCGAGGACAAGTCGTCTATAGCACATCCTGGCGGACCTGAGCCTCAGCGAGGTTGGAGCTCGGTGGGTGCCGAGTCCAGTTCATCGCTGTATCGGAAAGGCTCGCTCAAGTCCAAGGTTACGAAGGACCTAAGAGATGCAAGAGTGAGTAAGGTGAAGTGCAATAGTTGTCGCACTTTGTTAACTATCTCAAGGAGCATTTTGATCAAGGTTCAAGGAGCGACACTGAGTACCCTACAAGATGGCCGGATGAGGGTGTCTTGCCTGGCTTTAGGGGATTCATGGAAGACGCTTTTGAGACAATGGAAGGTGTTGCTACTCAAATTATGGCAGCGCTCGAATTAGCCTGTGAGCTGCCGCCCGGGACATTCTTAGAAAAGACTACCCACAGATACAATGCGAGTGAGATGCGGCTGAACCATTATCCGCCAATCGAGAGTGCTGAGATCGAAAGTGGGACTGTGAGTCGAATATGGCCACACTTTGATCTAGGAGTAATCACTCTTCTCTTTCAGGACACGGTTGGAGGACTGGAATTCGAGAATCGCAAGCAGCTGGACACATTCGAGAGAGTCGAGTGCGGTTATCCAACAGAAATGATCGTCAATGTAAGCGAAACTTTACAGCGTTGGACCAACGGGACTCTGCCTGCTGGGCTACATCGAGTCAATCTCCCTAAAGACTTAGCGGGAAATGATGGCGGAGTGCTCCCGGAAAGATATTCGATTGCCTACTTCTGTAAGGCAGATCGATCGGCTTCCGTCGGCCCATTGGAACAATTTGTTCGCGATGGAAGTGATCCAAAGTATGAGGACATCTCAGCGATTGAGTATCACCAGCGGAGGTTGCAATCGGCGTATTAGGATCATAGTAGGGGTCGTAGTGAAGTCAATGACATTTTACTGTTGTCATATCGATCATTTGTGGCTGAACACTCCAGAGGCCTCTTCTACGATTAATCTGGGGTGGCAGCCAGCAGGCCCATCCTGCTTCGCGACCCAATCCGTCCAGCACTGTACTCATGTAATTTTGGTTACCCAGTTTTCTTCTTTCCTCCTCTGAGCTCATTTCAAAGCTTAACGTCAGTGAATCCTAGCAGACCTGGGGCGTGTAGAAAGACTAGATTGAGGGAGGAAGCGGATCGACGACTCTCTTGACGCAGTCATGCCCAGATGGACGTCTCCTGGACTGAAACCAAGCACAGAGGCGGTATCAGGAGATGCTCGTATGGGTAGCAAGCTGGATGGACTGAGGAAGCGGCGGAGCACTATTATCGACCAAAGAGGTGTATAGTCGAATTATTGGAGGGGAATGGGCACAAGTCACTGCATGAGGAACAGGGTGAAAGTCGTGTTACATAACGGAGCTTAGGAATTGATTCTAGAGGTAAGGGATTTCCTGGGAGATGCAACATGAATGTGCACAAGTCTTAAAAAGTCATGGCTGGTACCTGATTTTCGACGAAACATGTGGTGGTATTCTATAACCCACTATATTAGCGCGGTACGCGTCTTTTAATATCTACCGATAACTAAATGCGTCGTACTCTACATATCAACCACCCACATTCTATCCTCACCTACATAGAGCTTCAGGATGGCATAGTGCCAGTGACAGGCTGGTAGTGGCTAATTCCTGTCCTCGTCATCCTTATCTCCACTGACTTCTACGGCTGTCGTGACACTGCTGGGGCTCTTTCCCCCAGTCAACAAAACCACAAAGACCAACATTATTGCGCTCAGCATGCCCATAGACAGAGACATCGCTCCCCATCCCAGCCATACTCGCGCGAAGCCAGCATACAGCGGGCCAGTCAGACCGCCAGCCGCAATCGCAGTGTTCATCAGACCGTAGGCCTGAGAGTACGCGCCGTATGGCCCAAAGATTCCAGGGCTATCACGCTCGATCGACTCAACTACCTTGGATACCTCTACCCGTAGCGGTGGCATAGCCAGAGCGAAAGCTACGCCCACCAAGAAGAACAACACTGCCAGCTTTATAAATGGCAAGTTGGTGCCACGAGAGACTAGCCGTAGGAGGATGAGACTGGGGATGGCGATCAAGAAGCCGCCCGCTGCAGGCCATTTCGCGCCGAATCGATCGGTGAAGGCACCGGATATCGGCGCAAGAAACATCGGTAGAGCAATGGCCAGGAACAATGCTGCTGCGTACATTGCGGTGAGACCAAACGCATCGCTGATGTAGGGTGCCAGAACGCCGTCGAAGCCACATCCGATGTTATTGAGTACGAAGAGACTTGTGACCGCAACCAGGAACCTTGGTGAACGTAGCAGTGTGGAGAACGCATGACGAGTATTTTTGGGGGCTACCAAGGGCAGAAGTGGTTGCTCCTCTGTCTCGGTCCCTGTCTGTAAACTTTCATCAGTACCGAGGTCAGGAGTGGCCTCCATACTTCCTGCGGCTTTCCGGCGCGGACGCGTGCCACGATTCCGCTGCTCAGGCTCGATTATCATGATACGCAGTATCATCTCGACCACGATCAGGCCAAAAGCTGGAAGAAAAACCTGGAAATAACCCCCATACTCGTACAGCACTCCTCCAACCACTGGGCCAATGAACAAGCCTAGGCTCAGGGCTACACTGGTGTAACCCATTGCCTTTCCGATTTGTTCCGTTCCAATAACATCGTTGAGGAGAGCATAGCCAAGGGTGCATACAATAGCGGTTGATAGCCCTTCCAAAATGCGTGCTATGAGGAGGACGGGCAACGTTCTCCCGAGAGCGAAGCAGAGGGTGGATGCTCCTAGGACTGCGACTAATGGCTGACTTGCAAAATGCGTGCTATGAGGAGGACGGGCAACGTTCTCCCGAGAGCGAAGCAGAGGGTGGATGCTCCTAGGACTGCGACGCCAAGGATGAAGGGTGTCCGCCGACCTGGGATTCTATCGCCCATCCAGCCAAAGAACACTGTTTCCACCCAAGTCAGCCATTAGTCGCAGGTAGACGCGTCGTCGAGTTGAATGACCGCTATAAGACTTATGCCCCTAGCTTGTAGAAGCGCATAGAGGTCATAGAGAAATTAACATACAAGATCCAACCATCAAGGATCCGCCATAAGAGCCCAGCAAGATGGAATTCCACCTTTGCACGTCATCCTCTCGCGAGAGCCCGACTCGCTCTGACAGGGCGTATGGAAGTACAGGCACAATGAGATTCTGTAGCAATATGTCCGTAAAGATTGACACGCATACAACGAAGGTAGTGAACGTCTTGGACGCACGAAAGCTTTGAGCAACCATCATAATTACTGGTCCAGAATCTACGGCTTTGCATGCACCTGCGTTGCACAGTGTTTAATTAACCAATTCTTGAAGAAAGTGCCTTTCCCGATGCGCATTGAAATTGTAGTTAGATTTCGCTCATTTGATTGTGCATGCTCTGTTGTCGACGCCAGTATCAAGGTCTACCAGGTCCTTTAGCGGCAAGATCAGGCTAAATCAAGCCTTGACAGATTGAAATGGCTACCAAAATGGACCGAGACCGAATATAAAGTCATCGAGGTCTGGACCGTGTAGGCTCGTTCCGATTTCAGTCAACCGGACCTTTCCACGTTTCAACTAATACCGCGAGCGATCTTGGCCGACAGACAATGGGCCTCCACTTGAAGTGTCGAAGTCATCGCGAGATCAAAAACATCTTGAAACGCTCTTGGCTATTGCCCTCCTCAAAGTATCCTACGAATGGAAGTATGATGCTCGCCTATTGCCCCCTAGCCTTCCTACGAGAGCTTCTACGGACACTTTCGGCTACATGATTCGATGACGAGCTTACTAGTCTTTCAACCTGCCCTGCAACGTATTTACTGACGGCCGAAAACCTGGGCCACTCAGAAAAATGATATGTCTGTTCCATTCAAAGTGGCAAAAGTACAGTCCTTTATACACAATACACGGCTCCTCTCTTCCGCCCGCAGAGAGACGGCCAAGACACGTCAAAAAAACCGGTATCACTCCTTGGTCGCTGTCGCTTCGGTATCGCGCAACAAGTTCTCTGCCTTGAGCTGATACGCGCAGAAAACGTCAATTGCCTTGAGTAACCATGTCAGCAGGGTACAGTAATTGACGTGATAACAACTTCGAAGACGTACCTCCTTTGTCTTCCAAGCACCTTTGCCGTCATAACTCCTAGCAAATGCTTCGCGATATCTGATCTCATCGTCCACGAAGCTTATAACCTCGATCTCCTGTCCCATTGCTTTCGTCTGTTTCTCGAATATTGAGGACTTCATGACATCCACCTTCGGCTCTTCTGTTTTCGAGAGCAGCCGTAGAAGGTCCGGAGCGACAGTCATGGAATCAACCCCACAAAGTCTCTTTGCTTCAATTGCATTGAGCAGGCCAGCAGCCTTCACCCGAGTCACGTACTTGTGTCGGTTATAATACTGTTGAGCCTCTAAACAGAGGCTAAGGTTGGGGCCACCGTCATCATATCTGTGTATTTGAGCTTCCATGATCTCAAAAGCCTTCAACGTTCTAGGGGTGTTACTGACGTTTCGTCGAAGAAGGCTTTTAGCTCATGCACGAATGGTGCAATATAAGTACAGCCAACTTCAGACGCCAAGACTGCTTGCTCCATCGTGAAAAGCGTGGTTGCGAGAGTACGGATCCCCAAAGTGGTCAACTTGCGGCAGGCTTGGAGGCCCTCCCAAGTGGCGACCACCTTGACGCAAAGTCTAGAAATGTCGAAATCGGGCCCTAATCGACGGCACAGGCTCGCAATACCTTTCTCATGAAGTCAGCCTTTTGCTCTGCATGAGGGATCTGACAACAGCGCACGTTGGGCATTCTCGATGATCTTCGATGTCGAGGTCAGAGTTGGGTTTGACATGACATGGATGGCACCAGTGATGAGGGGCGCGATTGTGAGCGACAAGCTGACCATCTATCACAAGTATCAGAGACTCAGTGACGCTACCAAATGGATCTCTACTGGAATCAGGTACCGCCACTTCGACCGCGAGCTGTTCATACTCAACTCCTGGATATTCAGACTGGAGTTGCCGCCCTAGAGTGGCGGACTTCTCGAGTATGGCTTTGCGCTGGGGTACAAGGAGCTCGAGGTAGGAATCGGCCTGAGTAGTCTTTTAGCTGATGGCTTCCTGCTTGACTTGACAGTCAGTCTCGTACCTGATTCGAGGTGCAATCAATAAATGGCCCTAGTTCTGTAACGACTGATGAATGTCTCAGGATGTCAGACATTGCACGCCCATCGGAAGCTAACTCGAGCTATTGAGCAACGTACGCTGTATGTCCAAGCAGTCGCAATCGACTTGACTTTTGGTACGCAAATAGTCAAGCAAATTCACGGACTCGGCGCAGGAACTCATATTGATCACAATAGGCCAAACGCGGGAGTGCTGATAGGAATATGGTTTTGAAAGAGGTCGATTGGTGACTATCTTCACTCTGATTGTAGCATTGACCCTCTACAAAACATCATGCGGGTTCGAGACTCAAAGCTTCGGCTGACTCGCTACTCACTGGATCCCAGCTCTATTGATGCATCAGCTTCTCGCCTACCAGGCCAGAACCCTACAAAGCGATTGGGTTTGCGTAGACTTTGGTAGCACAAATTAGAACGCGTTAGCTTACGCACACTGCCGATCGAGAAAGTCTGTGTGAAATTACAAGTCTATCAAACAATTGCCCCATTGTTTCCATTGAAAGATATGGTTGGTCTTCATGTGGTTGCATTGCCGCTATCAGCTTGGTCGCATCTTCGGCGTTACTCGATCTGCCAAGCATTAGCTTGCAAGAGTGACGATTTAGCGGATAGGCATGATAATCATGCATGATATTATATGCAGGTTCCCTGGGCTGGCGTGATCTTGAAGGTCGGCGTCCATCATGGAGCAAGTACCGATTTGATGCATGGAGCCATTTTGTCCACGGGCGCCTGTTGCGTCACTTGCTTTCACCCTAATGCCTGCCCCCCGCTGGGCTGGACGCGAGAGTAGCGCTCGTCGAAACCTTTGCGGTCCTGCGACCTTGACTGTGCGTGTGCTAGTGTGGAACCCTTTTTTCGAAGCTCAGAGAGGTAGGCAATTACCCGAGGGCCAGACAAAATTGTCTGAAGGCGATCCAAGGAGAATGGACGATGAAAGGCCTCATGGCTGGATGAGCCTACAAGAGCATAGCTCATGCATTCGATGATTACAGATTGATTTGGTTTGGCCAGCCAGATCTGGCAGACAAGATGCCTCAATTCTTGTCGAACGAGCCAAAAAGTCCAGGACTCACAGAGACAGCAAGTAATGGAGTCCCTAAGCTGCGCTTTGATTGCGTCGAAGATACCCTCGAAGCTTTCAGTACGATAACCCGACACACTACCTATGGAGTCGGCTCTCTCTAGAATTACAACGTCACTGACAAGTACCACAGAGCTCGGCCAATTCATCATAGTCCTCGACTCAACCTCCCGCGAAAACGAGGGAGACTTGATGATAGCAGCCGAAGATGTCACCAGCGATAGAATGGGTTTTATGATACGGCACACGAGCGGCCTAATATGCTGCCCCATCTCATCGTCTCTTGCCTCGGAGCTATCACTGCCACAGATGGTGCTCGACAACACCGAAATCGACGGTACCGCATACACCGTTTCTATCGACGCCGCGCATGGTAGCATGATGACCACGGGAATATCCGCCCACGACCGGGCGTTGACTTGCCGCACACTTGCTTCGCCATTATCTACAGCAACCTCTTTCAGACGACCAGGGCATGTCTTCCCCCTTCAAGCAAGGGACAAGGGTGTGATGGAGAGGAGAGGTCACACGGAGGCTACTATTGAATTCTGCAAGCTAGCTGGAAAACGGCATGTTGGGGCTATATCCGAATTGATAACGGACGGTGAAGAAGTAGAGGGGACAACGGAGAGAAGGGAAGCTGGGATGATGAGGCGGGATGGATGCTTGAAGTTTGGCAAGGAGTGGGGTATCAAGGTGTGCACGATCGAAGATCTAGTAGAGTATCCTGAGATTCAGAAGCCTAAGAAATGCTAGCTTTCTATCAAAAGGAACTACCTGCCAATATACTTCCAAAAATAAGTCTTGGTTTCACCGCCCGTCGTCCTGCTCAAACACCATTTGGTCATCCTCCGAAGCGGACGTTTCGGGTTCACTATTCTCGCAAGCGTCTGTATTATCATCCCATTCTAGAGCCCGTGGGCAGCGAAGCTCACTGCACCCACGAGAAAAGATAGACGGCGGAACCTGACTCCTCACTACGTTTGAGCGTCCAAGCACCGATCCATCAGCACCTATTGCCGCTACAGTAGCGTACAGAGAAAAGAACGGAGCCTGGATCCGAGTCTCAAAGCCATCCTTCGCAGCGACAGCAGCCTCCTCCCAAGGGCCTGATGCAGATCTTCCCCCATAAAATATCCAGGACTCTACTTCGGTCGCACCATTCCAGCTGGCATACATAGTGGTGTTCCACTCACACGTCCAGGAGTAAGTATAAAGATCCGGATCTGTCAAGGGTGTCGCAGACCAGGCACCTTTGAAAGTGCGCAAGCTGCCTACCAGCGAAATGTCATCACCTACTTCGGCGTGATAGATCATTTCGCCTTCTTGGGTATGCTGTGAGAATTCTCGTGTGCTTCCCCAACCGATGAAACGGTCTCCGTGATCGAGGAATTGCACACTGCCAAACATGGCTGCGTATTTTCCATTCGGCTGGATGTATCTCTCGATTACTTGGCCTGTCATGGCTTCCAAGTCAAGTAAAACGACGATGGCTGATGACGAAGGTGCGGTTGGTGGCCCCACCGTGCTGAAGGCATTGTCGAAGATGGAAAGAGCTAGATGGGTTTCATTGGAGACTTCGCTTTGCAGATTTGGCGGTAGTTTGATACTGGCAAGATCTGCAACGCGAACATGGTGAACATACTTCAACCGATAGCCGTTGAGCATTGTGAAGTCGCTTTTGTCACCTCCCAGGCGCCAGATGATTGACCGGTCTGTTCCGTTGATCTTGTAGATGGTACAGACATGGTAGCCGCTGATGATGTAGTTACCTTGGGCGTCCGTTTCGACGCTATTGATATGGCTGATGCATTGGTAAGCCCAGTCCTAGTGCAGACGTAATGTAGAAAATCTCGCAAATAATCAGGATGTTCGACCCCGAGGCAACTTTCATCAACTGGAATGTAGTCAAGCGAGCGCCACTCGAAGTCGACGTTCTTCGTAGCCACATCTGTTACTTGGAACACTGCCTCTTTGATGATTCTACTACGTAGCTCCAATTCTACAGGAGAGTCGCAAACATGTGGGAGTGAGCGCTCAATAATGGCCGCCTGAATGACTCTGGTGCCATTGTCAATGATCTCGAAATCATGGGGATCCAATTGCATCTGGTCGTCCGAACTTTTGAATCGCTCGACAATCGTGTAGTTGCTGTCCATAATCATGTTCTCACAGTCTTTCAGATCGTACACCTCCTGTACTGAGGCATAAGCAAGGTGCGTGTTTTCCCTGTACACAATGGGTCGTAGATTGTGAGCGCGTAAAGGTTTTCCTGTTCCAGAACGCTCGTGGCCATCCCAGACGACCTCCTGCAAGATCTTAGGTACGCCGTCATTTCGTTACTCACTACGTACTCACCCCACGCAGGTTGTAAATGAAAGGTCCATCTTGCTGCGAGAAATATGGCGTAAGAAACAATAGATCGTCGTCGCTTGCTTCGAGCTTGTTTACATGAACTGTCACCATAGGCGCTGACACATCTTGTCTCTATATAGGTACCACTCAATCAACGAAGCCCAATACTACAGTAGGTATTACACGTACCGACAATAATCTAGATGGCTGGACGAGGCCAATAGGCCAATATAGTAGGAAGATACCGAGACCATACCACAAAGGATACATTTTGTGGTACGAGTACAAAAATACTCCATTCTACCTCATATGGAATCGCAAGATAGTCTTTGACGGACACACTCGGGACTACAGGAAAATACGCCTGAAGCAGAAAGGTTCACATTCTAAATGTCGGCTAGTGACATCCAGTAATGTGCCTCTATTGATCTCCTTGGATCTCCTTGATGTGTTCCTCCAAAACCCACACTGTGAGTTTTCGCGTTCACAATCTCTATCCAACATAAAGCTTTCCGACTACACGATTGCTGTCTATGCAATGGATCGCCAACAATTCCCAGATCTACACGTCTCTATGATCGATGAGGACCCGCATCTACGGAAACGCACTGTGCCAATGAAGGTACTTGTCCTAGGATATCCCCGCACAGGGACATCATGTACTAGATGCTCGAAAGCCCATTTAGGGTAACTAGCTAACAATTGTGTAGCAATGCAAATGGCGTTGGAGCAGCTGGGCTTTGGACCATGCTATCACATGCGCACAGCTATGAACCAATATCCACGCGATTGCGTTATGTGGCTTGAAGCCTTTCAAGCAAAGTATGACGGAATCGGAGCCTTCGAGAGGGAGCAATGGGATCAATTGTTGGGCAATTATAGCGTAAGTCCCATCGCATAAGCAATGATTCCGAATGGGAATGCTCAATCCAAGACACGCAAGGTAGTCCGTCTGTGACCTGCCCGCAATGACATTTGGTCCAGAGCTCATGGCCGCCTACCCAGAGGCCAAAGTCATTCTTACCAATCGAGATGTCGACTCGTGGCACAGGTCATGCTCACAAACCCTTCTAAAAGCGAGGTGGTATTGGCTCCACAACATATTGCAACACTTCGACTGGGTGACCGGCTTGGTTCAACCCCTAAGGAAGAAGTATTGGCAGTGCCTCTTTGCGGACGACTTCGAAGCAAATGGAAAAGTAGCCATGCGTGCACACTACTCGGAAATCTGCTATATTGCTCGAAAATCAGGGCGGGAAGTGTTGGAGTTCCAGCTAGGGGATGAGTGGGAGACGCTTTGCAAGTTCCTGGAGGTGCGTGTTCCTGGTCATCCGTACCCGAGGGAGAACGAAGGAGGCAATTGGATCTTGAAAATGCGAGAGAGGGCTCGTCTGAGGGCCAATGCTGCTGCATACAGGTTCGCTCGCTTTGCTTTGCCCATGGCGATCATTAGTGTCGGGGTCTGGGGCATGATGAGAACATTCCCCCCCTCATCAGGACGGTCCGGTCGAGATAGTCTTCTGGGAGGTTTTGCTGGCCTAATTGTTCCGAAGAGCCTGTCCGCTCGCTACCGATATCGATGAGAGGTACATTGAAGCGGGAGAACGATTTTTACTCGCGCGATGGAGCATCTTAAAATACACTACAAGACGTAATGCAGCCACTATTTAAGCGTCATGAGTTGGCTTCGCGTATTTCAGATAATAAACCTCAATAGTCTCGAGTGAGGAAGATCCCGGACTTGCAGCTCATGCGCAAGTCCCTGCAGCCTCGCGTGAAGCTAATTTTGAGCGAAGCGTCAGTCCCTGCATAAGTACCTCCAGAAGAAAATCAAGCTTGCTTCCAGGAGATGCTCGGATCAACAACTAGAGACCACAACCAGACAACCAGGTAGGGAAAGTGACGGAGACTAACGGTGAGTGCGAATGCCCAGTAAGAAAACCAACACTACATAGACTACGTGTCTAGCTTGATGAGCGTTATCGAACACGTCTGGTGATGGAGCGAGCTGGTCCACATGTTCACAATCAGTGCTCTGGTTGAGATCTAGATGACTATCGTCATCAGGTTCCTTGCTCGATACGCTTCGCTTCCATAGTCCACAGGATCAATCCAGGCTTGGGCAACAAGGCAATATACTTCCGCAAAGCTGGGAATCTCGGTCCTCAAATCCGAATCCAGAATGTTCGTAACAGACCTACCCTCTTCCATCAGCCTTATCCTTCCACAAAGCCATGACCAACGCAGCAAGCAGCAGTCTCCCTGTGGCGTGCGTCGAGACTATTAGCTTCGAAGCTCTTCGCGAAGGAAGCGACGTCGAGAGGACAAGACTGTTTACGTGCTGCAAGGATGGGCTCTTCTACCTGGACATGTCAGGCACAGAGCCCCACATAGGCGAGTCGATTGAAGACATCTATACACTCGAAGAGGATCTTTTCAGTCTGCCTGACAGCGAGTTGATGCAATATGACATCGACAAGCTTTCTCCCAAGAAGTTGAATGGGTTCGCAATCTCAAGAGATCTTTTGACGGCAATGACGGTCGGATAACATTCACAAGGTACAAGCCGCTAGGTCGAAACCATGGTGAACTCACCGGCAGAAAGGATGGCTTCCAATCTTACGCGGTATACACACGTTCACTTACTTTTCACAGTCAGAAGCGTTTGTCAGCGGCTCATGATTCTGCTTCCAAAAGGTGCCCAAGGACGGTATAATGCGACTAGGTGGCCAAGCCAACTTCAAGCGGCCCATGACCATTGACGCACACATGTCCTCTCTCCACACCTTCGCTCTTGCAATCTCAAAGGCAGCTTCAACAATCCTCGCGGCTCTCTCATCTAGCCTCAAGCCCCCGGCAGACGAGTCCCTCCAAAGCATTCATAACACCTACCTACCTTCACCCGACCTGATCCGTCTTCTCAAATACCACGCTCAGCCGGCCTCAGAGCATGGGTCCCCACATGTCCCGCACACGGATCTGGGATCTCTGACTTTCCTCTTCACGAAACAGTACGGTCTGCAGATATTAGGTGCTAGGAGTGGCGAATGGGAGTGGATGGAACCACGAGACAGATGTGCTATTGTGAACATCGGTGATTGTTTGAGCTTGCTCACAAATAAGACATTTCGTTCTTGTCGGCATAGGGTGGTAGCGCTTCCTGGGCAGGCTATGAAGGAGCGATATAGTTTTGCGTACTTTATGCGGCCGGACGAGGATGCGCTGATGAAGACTGTGAAGAGCCCACTGATCCCTGGAACCGAGAAGGAGGACGAGGAAGTGTTCAGTAGCGGCGAGTGGATGCAAAGAAAGTATGCTATGTTGAGGCGAGACACTTGGAGCAAGGAGAAGGACTGGATGCTCAACGGGGCTAGGATGTGCCAATTGTGAAATACCCATACCTGTTAGATACTTGTCAAATACATATTCTGTCCGATTTGTGAATGTAGCCAATTTGTAGATAGAAAACATACTTCGACACTCTTGACAGAGGCTTCAAATGAACCTGTCAAATTTGCACAGTCATCATAGTGCGGGTCCAGCCCTTTTGTAGCCTACTAGGAATGACATCAACCCACGCCATATCTTGATCAGACAATTTCGTCTGTATTGCTATATCAAGGCGAGTGTACTCATGCGTTCTGCGCCGCTTGATGAGACCTCATTTCCATTAGTGCTGATCTTCCGCATCCAGTTCATCACATACGGAACACTTGTCAGATCAAAAACATGCCAGACGAAATCGTAAATGGCGAGACGCAGCCTCTTCTACACCAAGATCCTTCTCCGAAATCTTCGCAAGAGAGCGCAAAGAATGCAAGTGAGATGAACACGATACACTTCGGATCAATCAGATTTATACTGGCACTCATAGGCAAGCAATGGGCCTCAACCGGCGCCCAAGGAAATAATTTTGGTCTCCGCTCCAGCTGATTCCTGTAGGCGTGTTTCTTGCAAACGCGGACACCTCGCTCGTAGTCGCAACCTACCCATCAATTGCATCTGAGTTCCAGGATCTGGGAAATGGCCCGTGGTTGTTGATTATATATACTCTCGGATACATCATAGCGCTGCCGGCTGTGAGAGACCAACACCGTCTTCTTGCGTCATCCTGAACTGATCTGCTGCCAGTATGGAGCCACGAGCGACACATTTGGACGCAAGACACCGCTCCTCGCCGCTTACTGCTTGTTCAGCATAGGATGTATCATATCGTGCGCTATTTCCAAAGCCGCTCCCCTCAGCCTCCGTCTTCCATTCATTGCCTCATAGACTGACATAATGCAGGGGAACGTCACTTTCGTTGCAGCAGATCATCCTAGGTAGGCTCGTGTCTGGTTTCGGTGGCGCCGGAATGACCGCCATAGTTGCTATCATCATTACAGGTAGAGAAATCTCTTCAATGGCCAAGGAAGGTGAGTCTCATCGCTGACTATACTCAATCAGACTTGGCACCGCTTTCGAAAGTCGCTGTTCTGAGAAGCCACGTCAACTTAGCCGCAGTCGCAGGGCGAAGTGCAGGCGGCCCTATTGGGGGGCTTCTGCTTGACAACATCGGATGGCGATGGTAGGCCACCTTCTTTAATCTGATCTAGAGGAGATCCTGAACAAGTCTTCAGGTCTTTCTTAGGCCAGGTGCCCATAGTGCTTGGATGCCTCGTAGTAGCCATCCGGCAGTCGCTACCGGATCCCATTGCGAGTAGCCGTAAAAAGCGTCAACTGGACGTTCTAGGCTTGGTGGCCTTCGCGTTGATGATGTCTTCTTTTCTGCTTTTTGTGGATTTCGCAGCCAAAAAAGGAGGTCTCCAGAATCCTCTGGTGATCGCACTTGCGGCATCGTTTGTCTTCTCAGCGATTGCCTTTCTGTTGATTGAAGTGTATTGGGCTAAGAATCCAGTGATCTCCCCTTCGCTGATGAAGCATGGAAAGGTGGGATCATACCTTGGCGTGCAAGTATTGCTGCTTGTTGCGCAGTTCACTGTAAGTGACCACTTCAAGGAGTAAATGATATTTAAATCACGAACAGATGGTTTCAAACATCGCATCATACTTTGCTCGCACGGAAAACGCGTCCAATTCGGTCGCCGCACTTCATATCACTCCAGCTCCGGTGGGCAATGCCATTGGCGCTCTAGTCGCTGGGAAGGCGATCAGCAGGTACGTTTCGCACAATCTGCATCTATGGTCCTCTGACCGACATTCGTGCGTAGAACCAAGCGGTACAAAGTCATGTCCATAGTTGCCGCAAGCATATCGATTACGAGTTTCATTGTCATCCTGCTACGATGGCATGGCCGAATCAATGGGTGGGAGTCGTTGTATATCTTTCCTGCCAGTCTGGGCATGGGCTTGCTGAACTCGGCTCAATTCATTGGACTCTCAGCAGCTGTTGAGAAAAGCCACTTGGCCACCACGATCAGCGTGTTCTTTCTTAGCCAGCAGATTGGCATGATGCTTGGAGCGAGTGCATCTTCAGCTTTGCTTCGGAGCACTTTTCGAGATTCGCTAGTGAAGAATTTGGGTCTTCGTGAGGGCAGCAGCCAGGTGAGCGTTCTTTGCTCTTGCATTTCCTGCGAGAACCTAAGAGACACCGCGGCAGAGTTTGACTTTTGTATTGCGTACAAATGTTACATGTAGATTGAACTCACTACTTATCACCAGATGATCAAGGATGTACTCAATGACACACATGCCGCGCGCTACCTACCAAAGGCTTTGCAAGCGGTCGTGCTTTCGAGCTATGTGCACGGCTTCTTCGCCATTTCAAGTAGGTGCTTCCGTTGAAACGCCATGGCCAGTGTGCTAATCTCGCCATAGTATTGTCAGTCTGCAGCTCAAGCCTGACATTGCCTTTTCTGGTGTTGCTTCCAGAGCGAAATATCGAGTGACATGGAGAGACAAATTCGGCGGATGAATCAATCAAGACAGAAGTCAATTTATAGGTATCAGTATAAGTCGCTTTCACGGAAGTACCACCATGATCGTGTCATGCTCCTTATTCTGTACAAGATTGCTCGGTGCTCGAGTTTTCCCCTCAATGGACGGCTTCTTGTAAGATTGGAGGAGAATCCTCAATTTTGGCTCGATCGTCTTTCCAACATTGCATTCTGCTTATGATAAGTAGAGATCTCTTTAGCTCACTCAAGACGTCTCTTCTCAACTCTGATGTGTTATGTAATTTCCGCGTCATGATCTTCCAGAAAGTACGGAGCCATATCCTGTTCGACATCTGCGTCTTCACCCAAGTGCTCTAGGAGCTCCTACCATCTCTCTAGTGCTATCTCGTCAGCCACATCCAAGCCTCCACATATCTTATACAATGTAAGTTCTTGAAGGTCGCCAAGCACCAAGTTTTTTGTAGAACCCATCACCATCGACAGCTCCCACGTTCCCTTGCCGCTCTTCTTTGACCAAATAGGCGCATCGCAGCTCACTTGCTCTAGGTCTGGGTTGTATCTCAGGGTTTTCTAACTTTCCACTCTCGTCTCTGACAGCGGACGTCGATCAATGCGTTAATCGATGTATCGCGCAACTAATGGAAAGAACAATATAGTTCTAGTGACGACAACTAGAAGGGTTCGCCGCTCTTCTCGTAGGGCTGACGCCTAGGAGCCGCCTAGAGAGCCGCCTAGAGCTGATCACTTAGGCCAAAAGATATTTTCCCCGGAACCTCCCGAAATGCCACCCTGATGACGAATTCTAGGGAGTTCTTTAGGGCCCGAAGGGTCTTCCGGGCTTCAGCCCTACGGGAAGAGCGGCTGGGGGTTGACCCCTTCTACGCCTTCGGGACTCGAAATGCGTAGTCACGGTTGATTTCCACCAACTTCCTGCAAAGAATTTGTCGCAGCCGTACGATTCATCCGGTGTTGCAGCCTCATCAATGGCTCGAAATGTTCCAGACGCCGTATGGGTCATCACACGAAGTCGAAATCCTCTCTGCAGCGCGTCAACGTTCTGCTCTTCTCAAAAATTCATGCTATAATTCTTGCCATCTATTCGAGATACTTGTCTGTGGTCCGCATGGCCATTGACTGAACAGCCGCCTCCAGTAGCTCAGCCTACAGAATTATTGGGCGCGAGGGATTCATAGTGGGTAGTACTGAAAGCTAAAGCCCCGTACCGGAGCACTCGATGACCTGGCACGAACACTAGAACCGTTGAGACTATTCATATAAGTATCTTCGCTGCTGTTATTTTGTTGACGCTACATGAGATATCAAATTCTGTTGCTTTTCCTTTCCACCACTTTCTATCTGCGCTTCTTTTTTCGATCTTCAGTCATCCGCAGTTGCGACCATAATTTTCAGTGCTTTTTCAACTATCTAAAGACACTTTCCAGAGATGGAGCTACTCGATTGACCGATTGATGTACTACGTCTCCTACTGCAGCAACTCGTTGTCACAGTAGACTTGTACGAATATAAGGGTATTAAGCTGCGACTGATCTGCAACAAGTGGCTCCTAATGTTGTCCCTGAATAGCTTGTTAATATGATCGGAACTCTTTGATCAAGAGATTCTAGATACATTTTCCTCGGCACGCCTCCTAGAGCTATATCCACGATGGCCCTCGTCCGGCGTAAGCTTTCTATTACTGGTGAAGTACCTTTTCGACAGAACTAAGGCGGATCATTAAATTATTAGGAAACTTCCCTTCAATCATATATCGTACCGTCGAGTAGTTAATGGTACATAAACAGCCAGAAGAGCTTATGACTACCGAAGAGCAGCCATTAGAATACTTTTACCATCCAGCGGCGTCAGCCACCCAATAGAGTCCTAGAGAGCAGTAGAGTCTTATCGCGTATTTTAAGCCGAATGCGTTAATGGAGCAGAGATATCGAGAAGATTTTCGAAACCTTTAGGACCTTCTACGCCATACTCTCGCAGCGGCTGTTTACCTCGGTAAGAACGAGCTTGTTACGCATCTACTTAGTAATAAGGATCTCGAGCTCCACGGCGGAATATGTTTCGAAAGATTGTTCGATTATACAGCCAAATCTGGGAATGTTAAGGGATTATCTCGCCTCCTATCTAATTCGAAGTCACTTTATGCAATGCTACCAAAAAGGGGCATTTTAGTATTGTGAAGATGCTTGCCGAGTCGGGAGTGCGCGTTGGCGGTGGAAGTGGGAAATCGAGCCCAGTTGTAGCAGCTTACGATTGTGCGAGAGATGATAAGGTGGCTTTTTCACTTCAGCTGGGAGCTAAGAACATCGTGACAGCACAGGGGGGAGGTCATGGCCCATTGGCAGGATTTATTCGAGTAAGGAGTGGTAAGAAGTTACATATTCAACTGCCAGGCCTGGTGGTGAATAGACTGGCCGATACAGCCAAGTATCTAGGGAGCCCAGCTGAGAATGAGACAAGAGAATATGTCAGAAGCGTCGTTGATCTGCAATCGAGGGCAAATCATAAGAGAATTCAGGCTACCTAAACTTCGAATAAGGGGAATTCGCGGGTATTCAACAGTATAACCGAGGTGGCAAAAATTGATATCTCTAGCCCGGCCGGTTGCCGTTGCCGTGGCGGGGAACGCGAAGGAAGCCTCGGGCATTTATTGCGCACGTAAAAGCCGAAGCCGTATATTCAAGTTCAAACAAAGATCCTAGGATTATTGCTGACAGAGAAAGCTGCAGCAATGCCTTACAACCTGAAAGGTCGAAAGGTCCTAGTGACGGGAGGCTCGAGGTAAACTAAGCCGGTGAGATCTTCTGCGTGGCCCAACGCTAATGCCAAAATCATGATGGTTTGCAGAGGTCTCGGCGCTCTGATATGCGAGAAATTCGCTGCTGAAGGTTGCAATATTGCTGTCAATTACAATGCGAGTAAGGAGAGAGCAGAAGACGTGGCCAAGAAGATAGAAAAAGAGTACAAAGTCAAGGCTATTGTGATTGGCGGTGTACGACCTGTAAATCCCAATTCAAGTGACAAGAATCTGACATTGTGTTGAGGACGTGGGTCAACTCGAAGACTGTGAGAGGATAGTCCAAGAGGCCATAGATGGATTGGGAGGTTTGGATGTCATAATCTCGAATGCTGTAAGTGTAGCTTAATCAGAAAACTGCCCCTTCGCTTGTCACCTTACACTGTTAGGGATGGACGAAACACGGCACCACTTTTACCGATCTGAATGCCCTCAACGAAACAGAATGGGATAAGGTATTATCACTCGTCCAGTTTCTCATAAACCGCTGATTGACCTGAAGCCTAGAATTGGGCCGTAAACTGCAAAGCCAACCTACATCTGCTTCGAAAGGCCTTACCAACGTTCAATGCCAATGCCGAAGGCGGTGTGTTCCTCGTGACATCGTCCGTAGCCGGGGTCTCGGCGAACGGATCTACTATGGCATATTGTGTCACCAAATCTGCAGGTATGCTGTCTCTGCGACTAATCTTCGCAATCCGTGCTGACACACTGTTCGCAGGCCTGCATCTCGTGAAATGTCTCGCTCAAACTCAAGGCCCCAAAGTCCGCGTCAATGCCATCCTTCCTGGGCTACTTCTCACAGAATGGGTATGTCCTGCGGATCATTGCCAGAATTTGGGCTCATATCGTTATAGGGCAATAATTTCACTCCAGATAAAATTCAAATGGCCAAAGACAAGGCATACCTGAAGAAAGAGGCAAGAAGAAATGCTTTACTCGAGACCACCGCGGCATGCTGACTCAAAGCTAGACTGGCATCGAGGACTGCGCGGATGCTTTTGTCGCTACGGCTAAGAATAGTTCTATGACTGGGCAGAACATCCAAATAGGTGCGTAATTGTCGTCAACGTGTTGCGAATCGGCTAACAGCTGCGTGAAGACTCAGGCCTGGCAATGCTGGGAGGGGCGCGATAAGTTCTTCGCTGCGATTGACTAAGCCCCGGATAATATGCATGCTTCGGAGAGTTTTAGCCTACTCTTTTCCCTCCATGTGACTAGCTGGGCATTTCCGAGGAGATTGGAAACTGGAAAAGCGGGCCATCACCACCAACTTGAGGATCATGCATGCCAGCTTTAGTAGCAGCCTTCAACGGCTCATACTGTACATCACCCTCAAACTTTATTTCATGAACCCGTAATACTTGATCATCACCAGTTCGAATGTAGACACATTGATCCAAACCTCTTACTACGGGTTGACCGACTGGTAACTCACTTGCAGGAATTTGTAGTGCCATTTCGAACCCTCCAGACCAGATCAGCCTTCTGGCACCGACAGTATTCCAAAGCGGCCCAATAATATCGTGCCTCCGTAAGATATCTGCTGCGGACATTGTGTTCCAGTCTATTAGACTATCTCTCTTCGATATCTTTGGCGCATGACGTGGCCTGGTAGTGTCGTTCTCTCGGCTGGGATCCTCGAGCTCCCTAGCTTGAGGCAAATCATCCAATTGAGAAGAGCCATAAAGGTAGAGGCGGTTCTTGATGCAATCTACAAGCATTTCCGCACCTTGTTGTCCCAATTGGCTAGATAAAGCTTCGACAGTGTGGCAACCATGTTCCCATCCAGGCTGAGGCGTCTGAGCCAGTATTCGTCCATTGTCGAAATGCTTTGGATGCAGTGTCTGTACTGTTACCCCAGTCCTTCTACTGCCTGACAAAAGAGTATGATGCAGAGGAGCAGGCCCATAGAAGCTAGTAACATTAGCGTCAATGTCTGAATTGACCAGAAGGAAATACCATCATACTCAGGCAGTAATGAAGGGTGAACATTTAGGCCACCATATTTCGCTCCCTGGAGAATACGAGGAGGCACAAAAATGCCAAACGACACAGCGACGATTAAGTTTATCGATAAGCCTTCGGGTTTTGGTGGCTATTGTATCGTCAGAATGGAAGTATGTTTCCTCACATCTGTAATAACATACCTGCCATTTAGTAAATGTATCAAGTTCATGCAAAGTCAAAGATAGCCTTTTCGCAGTCTGTGAAATTGGTACTACGTGCTTTTTAGACGAGACTCCAGCTGTACAGGTCTTGGAAACCAATACCATGGCGCACGTTTTTCAATCCCCTGCCCACCCGCTTCCCAGGTCTACAGACCACGTCAATAGATTCTATCAATCCCCTGTCTTCCTGATGTGTTTTGTACAAAGCTTTCAAAGACGCAATGCTAAACCCATCAGAACCACAGAATAATACCCTTAATGGCTCAAATGATCTGCCTACTAGCGGGATCTTTGGAACGCGAAGATATTGCAGAGATGTCATCACACCCGTGTACCAATGTAAATCTTCAAATTCCGAGGATCGCAAAGGGTTTCTTGGATCGCGCCAATTAAACGCGGATACTCTGTGTGCAGGTGAGAAGGCACCCGATTCGAGATGGTCTCGGCGCTGTTTTAAGTAGTGTTCTCAGGGCTAGTAGCTCGGACGGGGTCTAAAGTTTCTCCGGCCGGGTTAGTATATCCTTAGTACATGCGCTAATATCAGGGTTGAGCCGGGGTAAGGAATACTTTATTGCATGACCTCATACCTGGGATTTCCCAAGAAGAACTGTGTCAGCCAGTAGGACCATACCAAGGAAGTTCAGATTAATTGAGGACTGGCGCCGTCGGACCGTTACCGGCCTACTATCGAAGCTACAAAGTCATATGATACGTTACTTGGCGTGCTGGGTATATAGATGTACCGAACGTCTTAATCGTTCTGTAGTGATTCGTCGTCTAGTATAGACAAGGGTTACATACGGCCTTGTGAATGAAGGCTGTCAAATCGCTGCCTTCACGTCTTTGCAAAACCGCTATCGCTCCGCTGTGTCAAGGAACGAGGTCCATAGATAGTGAATCTATTAAGATTAGGTACTGAATAGTATACAGGACGAGAGACAGAGAGGAAAAGGAGGCATTGACGGGTTCCTCTAGTATTTACAAAGAAAGGTGGAGCTCATTTCCACAACAGGACAAACCGGGCGATCTGATTGGTCCAGATAGCTAAAGGCTTGGGAAGTAGGAGCTAGGCCAGATCGGGGCTAGCTAACAGGATTCTTGTAGGAATTCTGGGCGGCATCTGGGCCCAGATCTCACACCATGACATAGGGAAATGGCGTTGATGCAGGTGTACAACGAAGATCCAGAAGATGAGCCTGTGTATCTATTGGCAATCGAAGATGACGAGCCACCTCCACAGAAATATCATTACAAACCTCTTAGTGACCCAAGGAACTTCAGGACATTATATATTGAGCCCGGAGCACCCGGAAGTCGGATTCGTGGTTCACTACATGAGTCACGCCCAGGTGATGGAGTCAAATATCTTGCTTTGTCTTACGTCTGGGGTTCTCCTCAAATTGTAGCGTATGTGATGGTTGAGGATCGTTATTCTTTGGTGACAGAAAATCTACACGCAGCTCTGCAACATTTACGATCAGAGCAAGAGCCTCTATATATTTGGATCGATCAGATTTGCATCAATCAACAGGATCACGAAGAGCGAAGTCAACAGGTAATGCTGATGCATGAAATCTTTGGCAAAAGCGTTCAAGTCTTGATTTGGCTTGGAAAAGACACTCAACCGTACGAAAAGGGCCTACTATTTATCATCAAGCTTCTTGCACATACATCTTACCTGAACGCTCAGCTAGATGATGATCTTGTGGAGAGAGTTGTTGATTTTACCAACTCCCAGGATGTGGATGAAATATTGCCGTCCTTGTCTGCATTGTACGAGAATCGGTGGTTCTCACGGTCTTGGACATTTCAGGAGGCTGTCTGCAACCCCGACACTGGAATACTCACCAGCTATGTAGGGATCACTCTGGAGGTTCTGATCTCCTTCACGCAGCTTTTGATGAAGAATGACACTATAAAGCTACTAATACCGCTGTCACATGAGTCGTACCGTGCGACAAGGCAGCTCATGATTCTTAGTCAGCACAATACTTCAAATCCTGGTCAAAGTTTGCTTCAGCTTGCCCATTCAACACGAGATCGGAGTGCCACTGATCTTAGAGACCGGTTGTATAGCTTGATAGGCATAGCGGCCAGCAATGATCAGCAAGCGTTCACGCCTAATCATGGTCATTCCACAACAAGAGTCTACGCAGAATTTGCATCGAGTGTTATACAGGAATCTAATAGACTGCACATCTTGGAATACATTGGGTCCCCGGTTAGAGCTTTCTGTCTTTTACTATAAGCAAGTGAGCTGCATCACCTTGCGCTTACAATACTTTTACCTCAAGCTTGAGTTCCTTTGCTGCGTTGATTTCCTCTACTGCATGGCGGAATGGTTTTTCATTCTTTTATCATGTATATGTGAAATGAACTGACCAGATCTTATCCAGGCAGGTGACCTCGAAGAATCTGATCTCAAAGACTTACCATCATGGGTACCTGACTGGAGTCTCGGATGGTTTCCTTTGCTTTCGTCTACAGCATTGGCCAAACCCTACGCTGCGTCAAAAGTGCCTGACAAAATTGGAGAGATCCAGGAATCAGAACTCATCGCTTACGGCATGAAAGCTGACAAGATATCAACGATAGCTTCTGAGTCCTACTGGCCCGGGCCTGGTCAGTCCGACATAGAGCGTCTAGCGCAAGCCTTCCTGACAGTTAAAGAAATGACAGAGATGGTATCTCTGTCCAACTCGTCCAGAATCATATCGGAAGAGCAGCAGACATCCAAGATTATATTGAAAGAGCAGCAGGGTTGGTGTGAGGCGCTCATCGACAGCCAGTTTCGGAGCAAGGATTCAGATAAGGAGCAGTTGCTTGCTCAGGTTGCTATATACGTAGCCGTCATAAATCATCGCGTGGTCGGCAAAGGACACCTAATTCCAGAGGAACTTCTGACCAATCCTGTAGTGCAAGAAAGTTTCTCCACTATCCACCAGCAATTCGAGCGCATGACCCATGCCGGACGCAATTTCTGTACTACAAAGGCAGGCCGTCTAGGTTGGGCATCAAAACGCGCAATGGAAGGCGACATCGTGGCCCTCCTGTATGGCTCCGTTGTTCCGATTTTGCTTCGCCCAAGGCAAGATGGGAAGTATCAATGCCTAGAGGCATGCTATATCCATGGTATCATGGACGGGGAAGTTGTGGAAGAAGAAATGATAGCAAATGGAATCTCGGAAGATGAGATGGAAGATGAAACAAAATGGAAGCAATATGCACCTATGGAGAGATTTGTAATTGTTTAACGACTAAGCAAACAGCCTTCCGCTGTGATCCTTAAAACCTGTGATATGACCAGCTTGTGGGACCATGACCCTTGTAGGCCTGGTCTTCGCCATATGAGCTAATGCCTACAATTGAGAACGTCTCCTAACGAATAGGAAGTATGCAGCTGACTATTGCTGGAGAGGTTCAGGACAAGAGTGTGCGAGGGCCATGTATTCTGCCTTGTTGGGGTTTGGCATATCAGATAGAGACTTCCTATAAAGAACTGACGAGATTGGGAAGTAAATAAAAGACTGTCGACGAAGATATAAAGAACTAATTCTTTACGTCAAGTCAACCCATTGAGACGGTCAATGATTGGATGCTTGCATTTTGTGTAAAGGGTCAGAACACTCTAGTGCCTAAAAATGTCCTCGAAGAACATATATCTACCGGAGGCTTTACACAGCTTCACAAGTAATGCTCCACATCGATTCAACTTACGGCTGGTTGGCCGACTATCTTAGTTCTCTCCTATTAGACGAGCTCGAGTTCTTGATTGATATACCTGATGTGCGCGGCAGGAACCCACTTGCGTGGGCCGTAGAGTTCGGGCTCGCAACTGCTGTTGAACTTCTCCTGCGATTTGGAGCTTATCCAAACCAACTTCGTTCGACTATAGATGGCGGCTACCCATCGCTCATCTATCTCGCTATTGCAGGACCCTACTCTTCTTGGATGGATACGGATATTGTGGAGACAGTCCGACTCCTTTTTCAAGCCGGTGCCGACCCTAACGGGACAGATTATGAAGGCTGGACTCCTCTATACATTGTAGCATCTTGGAGCCTGTTCAATATCACGGATATGCTTTAGCAATTCGGTCAACATTTTTTGAACTGGCAGGCCAGGACAGTGATAGGCGATAGCATACTAGATGTCCATAATAATATGGATTATGAAACAGATATAAGGGATGCTGCCGGGACTTATGCGACTAATATTGATTACTGGTATTATGTATAAGCGCAAGGAGACTGAAATTCAAATTTCCCTTAGACTACGCGGCTTAGGGTTTACCGTTAGATATCTATCAAAATTTAGGCGCTAAGCTTAATCGAGATTCCAAGACTGTTCGTTTTTACGGATCCGACTTCGAATGTCTATATGGCGCTAGCACTCCAAGAAGTTTCATTATTAAGTTCCACCACCTCTAATTTCATAACAATAGGTATTGAGGTCTTTAAACCGCTAGACGAACGATAGATTGAGTCTTTGACTATAACTTTGCCGTAGAGTACTTTTACTTAAGCCTAGTTGCTGCTAAAAAAATTTCGACTATCCGCAAGGTCGATACTTTCGAAAAAGCCTCCACCAAGATTGGCGGTCCTCTGGTATACCGCACGAAGCTAGAATGGCACTAAAGATCCTAATAGGGCTGAGTGCTAAGACTCGCTTATCCTACCCACATGTCGAACTTCCTCAGCAACAGCACCTCATCGACAACAACAGCACCTTTACCTCCCCTACAGCGATTTTTCCTACATCGGTAAGCACAGACTGACCTCCCATACACGCCTCGCTCCTAAGCACCACCCCACCTTCCCCATCCACCCACAGCTCTTCTGGATTCTCACCTCAACGAACCACCCCAAGCTAATACCCTCCCTCCTTCTAGCAAACATGGGTAAAGGAAAACCCCGTGGTCTCAACGCCGCCCGCAAGCTGCGCACCCACCGTCGCGAAGGCCGCTGGGCCGATCTCCACTACAAGAAGCGTCTCCTCGGCACAGCCTACAAATCCTCGCCCTTCGGTGGCTCCTCGCACGCCAAGGGAATAGTGCTTGAAAAAGTGGGTGTGGAGGCGAAGCAGCCGAACAGTGCTATTAGGAAATGTGTGAGGGTGCAGTTGATCAAGAATGGGAAGAAAGTTACCGCTTTCGGTGCGTATATTCTATCCTACATGGGAGGGTGAAGAGGGAGAAGGGAAAAGATGCGGGTTGATGGGACTAACGTTTGTTGGGTGTTCATAGTGCCTAATGATGGTTGCTTAAACTTCGTGGATGAGAATGACGAGGTGCTGCTGTCGGGTTTCGGGCGAAAGGGCAAGGCGAAGGGTGATATCCCTGGTGTGCGGTTCAAGGTCGTGAAGGTGTCGGGAGTGGGTCTGTCGGCGCTATGGAAGGAGAAGAAGGAGAAGCCTAGGTCATAGAGAGGTGTTCTGTGGATTAGTGGGCTTGCTGCTGAGATCAAAGTGGCAATAAGAGGACGCATATCTCGATATCTGAGGTAGCAAACGCATATTGTCAATTGAGCTACTCGCCATAGGCATGTGGGAACCTCCTTGTGACTCGGTCGTTGAGGAAGCAATTAATACTAAAAGCTGTTCTCTGAATGCAGAAAGACGTGGAAGGCTACTAAAAAACATCAGTTGCAAGCTAATTGTATTCAAAATTAGTGCCGGGAATCTTCGCTATTACTACAATGAAGCGATATGGCGTCGTACGCATGAGCAACTTCAAAGCCGAGTATTCAGTGCTTGGTATCCATCATCTCCGCACCCTCCGAGTCCAACTGCTCTGACCTTCTGCCTCTTGAAGGCGTCTTCTCCTTTTTCGGGCTTTTCGCGTCAGAGCTGTCATCCTCACTCTCACCACTGCCAGGTTGGCTGCCACGCAGAGAGACGCGGCTTCGAGTCATCTATGCCATTGTTAGCAGTGGTCAAAGAACCCAAGAATGATAGACGTACCCATGATCGGACACCTCCAATCAGTCCAAGACTATACCCAGTAGCAAAGTCGCTGCTAGGTCCACGGCTACCGCCAGGACTCTCAGGCCTGGGAATATCGAGATGTGCCAAATGCGCAAGAGCTCCAGGGCTCTGCAATCCTCCAGACATATTATCTTCCTTTCCATTCCTACCGAGGCCTCGTGCAGGACTGCCTGGCCTGCTGCTTGTCCAGAATTGACGTAGCTCCTTTGTGAGCTCTTGTCCTGTAGACGACCAGTTGCTGCGGACGCTGTCGCGTAGTTCTACGACGTGACGCTTGAGATCGAGTTCGTTCTTCTTCAGCCAGGAAACGTTTAACTCTTGGCGGGAGGTGCCACGCTTAAGTTGACGGGCGATGTATTTTTCGTAGTCTTTGACGATTCTAAGGACAGCAATTAGCAGAAGTTCCAGAAAACCTTAGACCAATTACGAACTTCGTGATAATACCCGTGGTACTGACACCCTCAGTCCTTTGTGTGACCAAAAACTTGCCCTCCTTCTTGATTGGGGTGTAGATATCATCGCCCTCATCTGCACCGTATGGTAGATCATCATGAGCAACGTAGTCAATCTTATGCTTCTCCAAGAACTCAGGGGTGACGATCCAGGGGCAATTCGGAATGACCTCGTCAACCCATTTGCAATGACGTAGAGTCTCTGCTCGCTCTGAGCCGGTCAAGACAGTCAAACCCTTGCGTTTGTGTGTCTCAGCATCTCCAGTAACTCCCACCATAAGATAGACATCGGGAAAGGCGTTCTTTGCCTGCTCCAACTGACGCATGTGCCTGATTCCCTATGTCAGTATGGGTCCAGTCTCACACAGACGGTGGTTACGCACCCAAGATGAAACAAATCAAACACTCCATCGGCATAGATTCGCACCGAACGGCCTGTTGGGGGTGGATTAGTGTGAAAGCCCACTGGGTCTTGCAAGCCGCCTTTTCCAGGGGGAGGCATCTTCTTGCTATCCTCGCTCAAGTTAGGTCCGTGTTTGCTGGTAGAGCTCTTCGTTCTGCGTCTCGAGCGTCCATCTTCTTCTGGACTGCTCTGATCACCCTCGGCGTCGACACTATTGATTCTTGGTACATCGCCATTGCCTGCAGTAGCATCTGTGGCATTGGATCTCGTCCTGGGGCGTTTATGGGGTGCGGCGTTCGAATCTATAGATGCCGGAGATTTCTTGTGCTTCACACCACTGGTAATGGCCTGAGAAGCCGAGTCCCCTGCGTCTTCACCTGAGGCGTCGCGAGAAGACGGTTGAAGGAGGTCTGCGGTTGAGGATTGCTTGACTGAATGTGGAAGGGTAGAGGTGCGCTTGCGCTTTCCCGAGCCTGAGGATGAAGGAGAAGACATGTTGTAATATGTTCTCAGAGAGTGATTGAGATAAGTCAAGGACCTGGACTGAGCGGTTTGGAGATCTCGCGTCTACTTTTTGGTAGCCGAGATGGAAGGACGCCCGAACCCTGATGCAGGCGAATACTCGAGAAGACTACGAAGTGCAACTGTAGAGCAGAACTAAAGATTGGAGGGTGGCAGGATTATCATGCTGGAAGTGCAGGTGGTCGTGGGTGATATTTTCCTGGTTGGGAAAAACTCGAGAGATTTCTTGCTTCTGGCAGTCTCGTCATCGCCGATACTACTTCACTGCCAGCCCTACTGAATCACGATGGAGGCATTACAAGGTAGCATAAAAAATGTACATCCTAACTAATCTAGTTCCTCCGCTGATTTGACATCTATACCCTTCGCATAGCAGTACTGCACGTTAGCTGTTGTTGTTGACGCTCCGTATCTGGGCTCTTCCCGTCCTCTACGCAAGTGGAAACCATGTGTCTATTGACTGGATGTTCTCGAATTCGGCGTAAGTCTTCTGGGTGTGAAAGATGTGCATTTATTGTACACGCTTCTTCGGATGCTGCAAGAAATGCCATGAGAAGGCGAATCGAGCTACATGAATCTGTGGAAGCGCTAAGAGGAACCCGTAATCCGACAATGCATAAACCACCTTCTGACAGTGCGTGTAGGGATCTTTCTAAGGGTTCTGGACAATTTCTATAGCCCAAAGAACCCTCTGATGCTGCAAAGTAATCATCGCTGGTCAAGAAAAGCTCGACAAAAGCCACTCGAAGCAGTAACATAGCTCGTAAAACTCGAGAGAGTAGGATCGCTACCCCCTGAGAATATAGGATTGAGCATGATTGCATATCGACATCTACTTCCTCTCTTGGGTCGTAGGAGGGTTTACGATCTTATCAGGCAGGGCGCTCTCTGGGATGACTTTGCGTTCGCTCGTCTCTGACTTTTCTGTCGTGGTAGACGACGGCGATTCGGATGGATTTTGCCTTATGGATTCTGATGTCTGCTGCTCTTCGGTAGATGCCTCGGGTCCAGGAGTATCTTCTCGTTCGCCGCGTGTATCTGACTTTGGCTGGCCTTTTGCGACTTGACTCGCAAGGTCCTTGTCTTCCTCCTCGTGATCGAACATCTCAGTCTCATCGCTCTCAGTCAGTACTTCGGTGCCATCTCCAAGGAGTATAATCTTGCCAGATCGACCCCCAAAGCCAGTGCGCTGATTCAGGTCAAGATCATAGTCGTCTCCACTGTCTTCAAAATTGCGTCGAACGCCGGGACCGCGGAACTCAGCTGTTGAGCTTCGTCTCAGTATTACTCAACTAAGCGATCTAAAAGGAAGCATTACCATATTCTGGTGGAGCGCAAGGACCATCGCCATTCGCTACCCTGTCGCCAATCTCCTTGTACCACTGATCCTTGCTCTTGCCTCTCAGAAGTGCAATGACGATCATCGTCATGTTGTCGCATCCTACGCCTCCAGTCTCGCTGTTCGAAGCCAAACAGTTGTCCATCATATTCTCGGAGATCTTTGAGAGCTCCTGCTTTGCTGCAATGCCACGCCTGACGAATTCTACCACGGCTTGCGAAGACTGGCAGTCCCAAATACCTAGAAAAGACCAATCAGCAGAACCCAGCAAGACAAGTGGCAGCCCCCTTTACGCACCGTCACAGGCTATGACAAGGAACTCGTCGTCGTCCGTTATTGTGTGAGCAATGACATCTGGGTAGGCAGTGACGATCTGCTGTTCAGGAGAAAGCTCGGCGCTCTTCTTGAACTCAAAGTCGCCAATGGCGCGGGAAAGGGCGAGGTTGCCGTTGACTCGACCGAAGTCGACAAATCCTCCTGCGGCACATATTCTTGCCTTCTCGCCTGATACATAGTAAGTAAAGCATCCGCAGCAGAACATTGTGCCACTCACCCTCGTTTTGGGGCTTGTGATCGTATGACAGGGGCTTCGCTCGACCCTTAACACCAAGGACAGAACGTGAGTCACCGGCGTTTGCCTGTAGTGCGTTAAAAGGCCGTCATTGCGTAAATAGAGCTGCTAGACGTAGCTTACCACATAGATCGTCGTTCTTGAGATCAAGCCAACAGAGGCAGTGCATCCCGAAACTTCTTCCTCGTACTTTGGATCTGTCCCAAACAGTGAGCTACAGCGATTTTCTCTGCGTAGACGAATTCACCATTTAGGATAGCTCGATCCGTAGCGAGAAAGCCATCCTTTAGTGCCTGCTCAAAGTCCTTCTTCTTGAACGCTTCTTGCTTTGCCAGGATCTTGTGTATGTTCTCCCCAGCGAATAGTGCGACTTTATCTCCGCCATGACCGTCGTATACGCCAAAAAAGCTGAGTCGGTCTTCCACAGAAGCGGCCGTAAACTCCTTATCCGCATCTTCTGCTTGTAGATCTAACACAGCAGCGTGTGCGTCCTCCATACTGATACGCCATCCCTGCATGGCAGACACGCCGAATGCCACTCGATCATCTTGACCGTCATCAGAGATCTAGACAAGCGAGTATTAGCGCTTGGTGGACTTGAGAGTGAATAGCGGTGCTTCGACACTCTGCAGGCATCACGCGACCTTGAGCTCACGACGTAGATCAAGTAGCACCACGCACCTTCTCGACTACTGGCTCAGATAAAGTCTGACCCATAATGACACCAGCTAGAAGACTCTTCTGGTCACCTCGCACACCTCCTCATATAGCGATAAACGGCACTGGCAAGGATGAGCGGTCTGCCTTGAAGGTCGGTCGTGTGGGAGATAAGAAGGGGGTAGGACAACAAGGACGGTGGAGGCAAAAAACGGGGCGCCGTCGAGCGTCCGATGATGCACAGCTTCAGTTCTAGGCAGAGCGAGTAGGTAAATGCAGGGGCGAGAGATTTATCAGTGATTGTGAGTAGTGCCTTGTGAAGGCTGGTGTGGGGATCTGACGACTACCTCTAGTGCCTTTGGTGTCGAAATAGTTTACAAGAGGACCCTGATCGCCAATAATGCAATGATGCAGCTGATTCCTTTATGTATAGAGTCCGCTACCCCGAGTCGACTGCATTAGACAGTAGATACTGACTACGAAGAGTTCGAGTTTACACAGAATTTCATGTGCTAGTCCAAGGCTGGTGGAAATGGCAAACCAAAAACCGTGGTCCATTGCCTAGCCTTCAACATCCAAGCCTTGTACTTCTTCCGGACGCCACAGGCTCTCAGCCAAGCGAGTATCAGACCTTGTGTGACTTTGTACATCCACAGTATCGTCTGCTTGCAAAGGAACAGTCCCTTCAACGTCTCAAGCAATACTTGTTCTCGATTCCCCGTTCTGGCCAGTGCACAAGTTGAACATCAATTACCATTCCCTCTCAAAGTCATCAGCTCCTTATTCAGCTGCTCATTCTCGTTCTCCAAAGTCTCCATCTTCTCAGTGATTATATCAATTTGGTCACTGGCGCCAGCACTGAATTCTTCGACGATTTTGAAGACGCGCCAAAGACGGAGGACAACCACTATACTTCCAGCTTCCTCAAGCACGCCCTTGAGACACACATCGATGGTGAAGCCTACCAGGATAACCGTGGCATCGAAGCAGTGGAATTTGGATTTGAAGAATCTTTAGAAGTATTTAGTATTGCTTCATGACCTGGGGTAACGGAAAGACTTACGAAAGGCCAAAAGCCCAGATACTCGCAACCAATTCGACCATGAACAGACAACTGAAAATTAGACTGACGATTCCAAGAATGTCCTGTGCCTTTGGCAGATCAGGATTGGCATCCTTGCCCTTCCCACACGTGTGATCGCAAAGATAGAGACTGATGAGGAAGTCCGCAAAGATACAGCTCACATCGAAAGAGACAAGGAGCAACACAGCATAATGACCGTATTTGGAGGACAAGAAGCGGCGGGTTCGAGCGCGTGTTGGGTTATCGTACGAGACTTCGACCTGATAGCCATGATATCCTCGGGCAACGGCCTGACGCCCCACTGCGTCGCCGTCTTGAAGGAGCGGCTGACCCTCGCCGCTATCCATTGTTGACGTAAAGGTCGGGTAGCGCAGTAGGTAGTAGGAACTTTTAGGCTTATCAGGGAGCGAGGATGTTGCTTAGGGGGTGGGAGTCGATGACTATTGCAACAGTGAAGGCATTGAAAGCAGAGATTCGAGCAGCTTTAGGTCGAAACCTAACGATGTTAGCACACATATCTATTGTAACCGCAGGAGCCCAGCACAGAGTTGTACTTACCATGCAGGAAGCTTCATGGGGTTCAAGGAAAGCAAGTGGAGCGGGCGCCAAGATATAGCCAAGCCTTCAGCCTTATGCAGCTTGACGACTAGTGGGACTTGAATGCTCTCTTCATATTCTCCGAGCAGAGATTCCACCTTGTCGAATTGTACACCGTACTCAAACATGTTTGGGTCAACTGCAGATATGAGTACAAAGTTGCTTCAACCCTAGTACCTCAAATCGAATTCGACATTTCTCCGCTCAAGATGTCTACGTTATCCCCATCTTCAGCAGCCACCCCCCACCACCAACGGGAACCCCCTCCCTCCCTCTTCCTT
>JAABUS010000364.1_pt1 | contig 116015 bp, 119 predicted proteins | sample 5560161 | NCBI WGS metagenome assembly JAABUS01 (sample SAMN10711885, study PRJNA513376) | rock metagenome | isolation source: Antarctica rocks | place: Antarctica: Victoria Land, Trio Nunatak nord | collected 2016-01-04
TATTATTAGAATAAAAAATAATATAAATATATAAAGAGATTAAAATCTATTATATTAAAAGTAAATATTAAAATAAATCTATATTATTAATATAATTATTATATTAAAGAGTAGTATAAATTTTTTAATAGAGTAATCTTTAAGTTATTTAAATAATAATAATTATTATTAATATAAATTCTAATAAATTCTATAAATTATTTCAAAATAAACTTCGAAATAAATAATTAAATAATTAGAGTAAATAATCAAGAGAAATAAAATACGTTATATTTATATATATTTAAATTATAAAAGATATTAATATTAGAATATATTCAACGAATATATTATTATATATATAATTAATAAATTTTAAAATTTTATTATATATTCTTTACTAAGCCTTACCGCCCCCGTAATCTCCTTGCGGAGATGGCGACCCTCTAGTATCTGGGTATTGTTGATGTATGGAACGACGAGGCTACGCAAGCGAACGGAGACGGGATTGCCCGGACGTTCAGCATGCTCCCAAGTAGGATGTGAGAGCAGGCTATTGCTCTTATAAGGTAGTTACCTTGCTCTGTGGGCTACTGAGTATACTAGTACACTAGCACACTCTTTTCACAAGACTTTGTTGCCAATGAGAGTAGGTCTCTTTAGTAATCTTGTAGGGTGCCCTAAAGACGCGCTAGAATAGACTCCATGCGGGGATGCTGGATAAGGGTGCGTGGGTGCCTAATAAGGGTTCCTAAGCAGCACGCCTCTTATCTGTGTTCCAGGGCAAGGTTCTGTGGGCGATCCCGTAGGACCCGTCATGGTGGGGGCAAACGTGTTTGGCAGGCCGTTCCAACTAACCAGCATGCTAAATACCTTATCCTACAGCCTATTCCACAAGCAAAATGGTTGGCAGCCTGATCCTCGATGAAATCGATCTCTTGCTCCTTTGCTTCTTTATGTGTGATGCTCAATAATCGCCCGATCTTTTTGTCACTCGGATTTTCGATGAGGTTGAGTAATCTGAATAGTTCGATGTAATACTCCTCTCTTTTCTGGACCGTTCACTATGGCGCCAAAGAATTCGAAGTCGAAAGATGCCCAGGACAATAGCATGGAGGTTCCACAGGTAGTCATAGCCCAAGCCGAAGCTGCTGCCAGTCAAGACCAAACAGAAGATGGAGGACCTCTGGCGCCTACGTCTACCAAGTGAGTTGCCCACGTCCCTACCCAAGCCCTACATTTGGTGTAGTAAGACTGATGAATCATTTACGCTTTAGGCGCTCTATAAAACCCACAGCAGGGAATCGAAACAAGGAGAAATCTGCAGCAGAAGAGACCCCAATCGAGCAGGTACCCTCAATAGCATATGGCCCAAAACTTGGCGAGGTCGACTTCCATCAAGATGGGTTCAATACCGAGGCAAAAGTGGCAGGTATGAAATACTCATCGATACTCAGAGTGATATGGGGCTGACCATGCCCAGATGATGGCCGTCTCAACATCAACATCAACCAGAAGTCACGAAGATTGTCAGACCTCTTGGTACCAGCTTTACGCAGCCAGATGAACATACAGCAAGTTCCACAACCCCGAGAACATCCTCCAGGCTATATTCCATCCGCTCTCGGCGGGCTTCCTGGCCAAAAGCCTCCCCCACCCTTGAATGTTGTCATACATGTCGTTGGGTCACGTGGAGACGTCCAGCCATTTGTGGCTCTGGGCAAAGCCTTGAAGGAGAAATACCATCATCGAGTCCGGCTAGCTACTCACCCAACGTTTCGGCAATTCATCGAAGAAAATGGCTTGGAATTCTTTAGTATTGGTGGAGATCCGGCGGAGCTCATGGCTTTCATGGTGAAGAATCCTGGCTTGATGCCTGGAATGGACTCTCTTCGCAGCGGCGACGTTGGCAAAAGACGTAAAGGGATGTACGAGATTGTTCAAGGCTGCTGGAGGTCATGCATTGAAGTTGGGGACGGCACCGGTGTAAGAGCCTCAGACGATCATTTGGACAGTCGTACAAGTCTTGACAGTGGAATTGGTATGGATGGCGATCCTGCTGCGAAGCCTTTTGTGGCCGATGCTATCATTGCGAATCCTCCGAGTTTTGCTCATATTCACATCGCTGAGAAATTGGGTATTCCCTTGCACTTGATGTTCACGTAAGTCCAAACCGACCTTTTGAGTGCCTCCAAATTCTGACTAAAGTGTTATAGTATGCCTTGGTCGCCAACGCAAGCTTTCCCTCATCCTTTGGCTAATATTCAGTCTTCTAATGCTGAATCGAGCGTCACCAATTTCGTCTCGTATGCTTTAGTCGAGATGATGACATGGCAGGGTCTTGGAGACGTAATTAATCGATTTCGCGAAAAGAGCCTGAACCTAGAGCCGGTGAGCTTGATGTGGGCGCCTGGCATGGCAAGTCGGCTCAAGATTCCATATACATACTGTTGGTAAGTGCTCTAAATTTTTGGGATTGTATGGCTCTGTTGACATTCGTGCTCTCAGGTCGCCAGCATTGATACCGAAACCAAAGGATTGGGGACCACACATTTCTATTTCAGGTTTCTACTTTCTATCTTTGGCGAGTACTTACACTCCAGCGCCAGATCTTGCCGCCTTCCTCGAGGCTGGACCACCGCCAGTGTACATTGGCTTTGGATCCATTGTCGTCGATGATCCCAACGCAATGACAGAACTCATTTTTGACACCGTCAAGAAGAGTGGCCAGCGAGCTCTGGTCTCCAAAGGCTGGGGAGGATTTGGAGCTGACGCCCTTGGAACCCCCGAAGGCGTCTTCATGCTTGGCAACGTACCTCATGACTGGCTATTCAAACATGTTTCATGCGTTGTCCATCACGGTGGCGCAGGTACGACAGCAGCTGGAATTGCACTAGGTAAACCGACTGTGGTAGTTCCTTTCTTCGGTGACCAGCCCTTTTGGGGAGCCATGTGTGCCAGAGCAGGAGCAGGGCCTTTGCCAGTACCGTATAAGCATCTCACGGCTGATAAGTTAGCTGCCTCAATCGCTGAAGCCTTAAAACCGACTACTCTAGATAGAGCACAAGAGCTGGGTGCAAAGATTGCTTCCGAGAAGGGCACTGATGCTGGAGCGGAAAGTTTCCATGAGCAATTGGACGTCGATTTAATGCGATGCTTAGTAGCGCCGAGTCGGGCAGCTGTCTGGCGTGTGAAGCGAACAACAATAAGGCTGAGTGCGTTTGCTGCGACCGCTTTGGCCAACGAGGGAATCCTGGATTTTAACAACTTGAAACTATACCGACCACGCGAGTACGACTCTGAGGATGGTCCCTGGGACCCTATCACTGGTGGTGCATCTGCGCTTATGGGAACTCTCGGCAGCCTCATGATGGGTGTAGCAGATTTCCCCGTGGAGATCATAAGAGCTTTGAAGCCTAAGTCTTCAGAGAACGCTTCCTCGACAGGGACTGCAATACCATCAGCTGAGGATCAAACGCGGTCTAACAACTCTTCGAAAACGTCACTGGGATCCTCTAAGCCGCCGACAGGCGCAGGGCGTCCAGAAGATCCAATGAGCCCAGCGAGCCCTTTGAGGCCACAAGATAGTCGCGAAGACCCAATCTCTCCTACTGCTGGAGATGCACAGAGTACAAATAATCAACCCGACAAAATGGGCCACCGTAGTTCTATGAAAACTGCACTGAGGGGCTCATTGTCAAGGTCATCTTCTCGTAGCTCGAGCCCCAGCCGACAGCCCGGACTTCCTCACAGGACAATGTCGGGCGATCGAGCTAATCAGATATCTGTGGATGCGGCACTAGGCGCGGGGAAGAGTATCAAACAGATCGTTGGTGCAGGTGTCAAGTCACCCATGGATTTCACATTAAGTCTAGCTCGAGGCTTCCACAATGCGCCAAAGCTGTACGGTGATGATACCGTTCGACAGGCAGACAAGATCACAGATTTTCAGAGTGGCCTGAAAGCTGCAGGCAAGGTAAGTATTTTCATTGGTTCTCCGTGACTAAAGACTGACCTTGGTAGGAATTCGGCTTTGGGTTCTACGATGGCATCTCTGGCTTGGTCACACAGCCATTGGAGGGTGCTAAGAAAGAGGGCTTTGCAGGCCTAATCAAGGGCTTTGGTAAGGGCATAGGAGGCGTTGTCTTGAAACCTGGTGCAGGTGAGTCCTATAGGACCGAGCTATTTAAGCAATTACTGACAGTCTAGCTATCTGGGGATTACCGGGCTACACCTTCAAAGGTATCTACAAAGAGCTGCAAAAGCACCTTGGTTCAAGCGTTCAAAATTACATCGTTGCCGCCCGCACTGCACAAGGATACGAAGAGTGGCATAATTCTTCTCAAGCAGAGCGACTCGACGTCGTCAGCCGATGGCAAGCAATTCAAGTCGAGATAGAGGAAGAAAAACAACTTGCACGCCACGGTAACTTCCGCGGCAATTATTGCTACCTCAAAGCAACCATTGAGCAGCGAAAGAAGAAAGTCGCAGAAAGGAAGGCGAATAGAAAGCACAAGAAGGGTGGTCATCACGATGACGATGACGGAATGACTGAGTTTTCTCCAGCCCATCCCTTCGTCAGTCAATCTCGACAGCCGAAAGATGCCGCATCAAGCCCGGACGGCGCAGACTTCGAAGAAGCCATCAAAGCGTCCGTTGCCGCGACCTCAAAGGGGGATCCAGAACAAGACAGAATGATCGAACAAGCAATCCGCGCAAGCGTGAAGGAACTCCAATCAGCTCAGAAAGAAGGCGATGACAGAGACGCAATGCAGCGAGCTATTCAGGCCAGCGTAGCCGAAGCGCCTCAGACGCCGAAAGCCCAAGCCGGTGCCCATGACACTCATGGCAAAGAACTCGAATTAGCGCTGCAACGGAGCATTTCAGCGCATCCAGATTCAGAACAAGCGCATCCCCCAACTGGCGTCGATTTCGATGACTCAGGTGTTGATACGGATGACGATGAGAATATGAAGCTTGCGATCGAGAAATCGAAATCTGCCTCCATCGAGGACCCGGATGTTGAGTTGCCGACTGATGAGGACTTCCAAAAGGCGATTGAAGCCTCGAAGAAGGAGCATGAGGAAGGGCTGAGTAAACAGAAGACGGAGGAGGAGATCGTGATGGAGTATGTCAAGAAGCAGTCTTTGGCTGAAGAAGAGCATAGGAAGAATGTTGCTGCGAAGGCAACTTGAATTGGTGCGTGGAAGATCAGGGGGTTTCATGCATAAAGAAGATGAAGCAATCGTTCGTCGATTGCGGTTTTGGAGGACTTGGAGGACGATTACCCTTTCAGCGTGTATCTAACTTACGTAGATAGGGAGATCTATGATTTTCAGATGAGCCATGCAGCTCCTTTCACTTGGAACATGTTTTCTCTTCCGATCATGGCTGCCGGAGCTACGTCCTCCGATCTTTCTTCAGGTAATGAAATTACGACCAATGTCTAGAGACAATTGACGATGGAAAAGCCATGACGAATCTAGGTATGGATCATCGTGTATCCTCCATCCGCATTTCTACGCTCCTATATTCGCCTTCGCTTACCACTGGTCCGCTTCTCCCCTGTCCTTTAAAGAACACTCAGAGAACCATCCCACCGCACGTCCACGAGGTCCCCACAAGTCTTTCAACTCATACCTCATGAACTCTTCTTGTGGATCCCATCGGACTCTCGCTACCCAGTATGGCTCAAAGCGGCCATGCTCGAGATCGTGGAGGCCGCAGACTTGCTGGTCTACTTTGAAACGCGGCTAAGGTGCTTGGTTAGAAGATGGGTTTAACTGGGGGTGGGGAAAGGCAGGGAAACTACCTCTGGTATTTGTGGTCTTGGACGACGAGCGATGAGTCCGAACCTGTGGTTGGCGCCGCCGGTGAGGTTGCTTTCTGATGCTGGATGCTCGCGGTAGAGGTGGGGAGTGTTTTGCGAGGGGTTTTGGTGTCCCGAGAAGTATCCTCGGGCTCGTTGCTTGAATCGATCCTTGGTGCAGCAGAAGCGGAATGTAGAGGTAGGATGTGGTAGAATATTCTATCAAAGACTGTCTGTGAAAGATGTGAAAAGGTGATTGGCCAGCTCGCTTTTGATAAAAAGCACGATCTTTGCCTGCTTTGACTGTGCAACTTCGATGTGTTGCTGCCTTGGTCAGATGAACGGTACATGAATGAGGCAGTGCGCTCTTTGGCAAATCCAATCGTGATGGGTGAGGGAGACAAGCAAGGCATAAAGCAGATTTATTTTCTCCTTGCCTTCTGGGGCAGGATTTCAATGAAATATTGGAGAGAAGTGCATGGATAGAAAGGAAGTCGCTCGATATAGCGAGCGACACGAAGCAAACGGCACCATTATGCATAAGATTAATGGGGAAAATGTGGCAATATCAGATAGTATCACCACTTCTAGTAAGTCAAAGCCCGCTTCATGTATGTATCTGGGGATGACAAGCTCGTTTCTCTGCAAACGCCCCTCTGGGCCGTGACCTTCCAGTCAGAGTCTACTTCCATGGATGGCTCGAGCAATGCCAATAAAATTCTCCAACCGAAAAGCTCATGAGGAATGAGCAAGCCCACCTCAAGGATAGATGCCAGCTCCGTTGAGTTTATCCATAATCAGCAACTCCTTCTTTGCCTTCTCTGCCCTTTTGTGTCCCGCGAGATCAGTCTCTGACGTCGGTCCATTCGCAGCAACCCAATCTTCGGAATGTTCTTGTCTCCTGACAATTTTCACACCCTCCCTCTCCATCTTCTCCATCTGGTCCAGACTAAAAAGATAAACCTCATCAATCCACGGCTCTTCTTTGCCTCCTGGCGTCAGCCATTCAGGGCTGTCGGGGCCTTCGTCGAACGTGACTGTGTAATGCTCATGTTGTGTCTTTGCGTTCCATGCCGTTTGGGAGATACGAAATGGTCCGTGATAAGTATCGCTGTATCCGAAGAGCCAGCGTGGGCCATGGGGAACGCGATAACGAACATAGACTAGTTGATTGATTTTGAATTGGGTCTAATTTCTTGTTAGTAATGATTAGTGTGCGAAGAGTTTCAGGAATTATTGCCGTGAAGGGAAAAGGGCTGCCGGGCTTCCACCAAGATACTCGCTTCAAGCGTCGACCCTCACCGTTTCTGTCTACCTTTGGATGGTCGAGGAGGCGGACGGTTCCTTCTTTGGAGCTGCCGCCCGAGATATTCCTGAGTCGATTCATCTTCTGTGGATGGCTTTCACTAAAAAAATGAGGATGAAATCTTAGTGGTGGTGTGTAGAAATGAAGGAGGACGATGGCTGCTTTTTTTAAATCTAGTGTTTCTGATCTTGTGTAACTGTACCACCCTACACCGTGGCCGTGGACGGTCACGTGTTGACCAAGAGTGAATATGTACGAAGGCTACCTTAACAATAAAGTACCAAGAAATGACACGTGAGGGGCTAGCGATCTTGGAATCTTGCAAAGGATCAAAGATATTCCATGCCTCGTTCAATAAGTCTGTCTATTATACCAATTTCCTTCCCACAAGCCACGCCTTTTAGGTGCCACGCTCCACTTACTCCTTTCCATAGCTCACGACCCCTCCAGCATTCTCTCCACTAGCACATTGCAAAGTCAGCATTACTCTTTCACATCTATAAATGAGTAGCAACACATGTCTTGCGAGTAGTGAGTAGACAGGTCATACTCGCGAGACATCTCTCAGAATTCCAGAAATGATGATAACCAAGAACGAAGGACTTAGAAAGGTACTCCGCGACTCACCATCTCCTCCACATTCAATAATCCAATCTCACACATCTACATCTCCGCCCGTCCACTACTCTTCTTGGACAGTACCTCAACCCCGTCACGACCTCCCTTATTCTTGAGCATATACATATTAGGATTCGCTTTACGATCCCATCCGACTCTCGATATCCAGTAGGGAACATGGACCGACTGCCCAAATACAAACGGGTCTTCCATATAGCACGATCTATCAACAAGCTGACGGCCGACGTAGACCTGTTGGTTGGCATGGAATTCGGGCTGCGATTGTGAGTAAAAATCTGGAGAAAAAGGGAGAAGGAAAGGCCTTACCGTTGCCTGACCTGGCGCCGAAGGTATGGTTGTGAGAGTTCTTTGTGAGACGCCTGGTTGGAAGGTTCCAAGTACTTTCTTGTAAAACCTATGTGGATTGCTCACGGGTCCGAGCTCATCGTCGGGTAGATGAATGGGACCTTTTCTCGAGAAAGTCCCTGAGAGACGTCTTATCCGTTCTATGTCGTTTCAGTAAGAGACTGGATGGTTGCGAGAAAGTTTTTGTAGGCTTCGTGGGAGTTGTCTTTGATGTCTTGAAGGGAAAGTTGAAAGGGCGCTGCGATTTCAGAAAATAGAGACACTGGTTTTGTACCATTGTGCAACACCCCACGAGAATACAATCAGCCCGTCTGTGCACACGTGAGCCACGGTGCTTGGTTCCAGGGGGCACGATGTGGAGTAGAACGAACAACCTGTAAACCTCGTAGTACCATACTGTGACACTCACCAACACCGGGGCGACGATAACCTAAAGAAATCCGGCTTCTCTCGTCAATTGTAAGTCACAATGGGGAAGGCAGAAAGGGGACACAGATTTTCGCTGTTGTCATAGTTCTTTCTGTTGTATCAAACGATTTAGCCACATAAGGTATCCAGTGATAATCAATAGCCGAAGCTTGCATGGAATTCCTCCATTTTCGTCCCCAACTCGCTGAAAAAGCCATTATGATTCCGGAACCCCGCTATGCACCCCATTAAACGAGCCGAGTTGCACCGCAACAGGGTATCTCGTCGTATGTCCCTTGCTAAATTGAAGAGAAGAGAAGGGCAGGCGTCAAGTCATTCCGTCGTCCTCAATCAATTTCAATTACCCCTCGAGAGGTACTCTGCCCAGCCTCGGGCGCCTTCCCAGCACGAGCCTCAGCAAGTCTATCAGCGTGTGGCCGGTCTCCCTCACCCGTCTCGTCGTCGGAATCTTCTAGAACCTTGTCCTCAGATTGATACTCCAGTACCCCATTATCATGAAGAACGACTGCTTTGATGTCGGAGCCCCCTAGCTCCTGCAAGGTGTTCGCGATGTCACGTAGGAAGCCATCTTCAACGAGGTTTGGTGGCCGAACATCCCCACCGCATATGGGACACTTGAATGCATCAGGTTCGCATGGCTGGGTTGGGTCCTTGGCGTTCCTTGTCTCTAGGAAAATATCACGATCGAAGCATTGGTAGTGACGGCAGCTTAAGCCTCGAACAGGGATTTTGAACGGACTTGCACTGAATGGGTCTTTTAGTTCAATGATAGTCTGAGCGTGGATGACTTGAACGTCAGGATCGGTCTGCCTTGACCGTTCGAGTATTCGCCCCTGAGCTTCGTAGCGTTCAAGCGTCGGAATCGCCTGCTTAATTTCTGATTCCTCCTGCACTTGAATAAGCTCTACCCCAATGGCATACCGTGAATCGTCTCCGTCTTCAAACCCAACGATCGCTGTGACCAACTGGTTCTCGTCAATCTTAAGGTACTGCGTCACATCGATAGGTAGATCCTTCGAGTGATGTGATTTCCTTCGGACATCAAGGGCAATACCATTGAGAAGGATGCTGACACATTTCGGCCACACATTGTCTGCTACGACCCATTCGCCTTGACTCGGTAGCCCCGCTGTGCTTGCCAATTTGATACATCTGATACGACACAGACGCGAGCCAGATTTGACAGCCCTTGTTGAGGGTGCACCTTGAGCACCTGGCGTTTCCTGGGCGAGTGAGGACATGGACCTCGGATCGATTGCAAAATTCCACTTCAAGTACTTCTTCTTCTTACTCAGAGCCTCTTGTGGCATGATGACATACTCGATGAATGTGAAATGTTTCACCGCGTCTTTGGAGTTCCCATTCTTATTAACAGTTGACATGAATGGGCTCCTCCGGTGGGCTTGGTGAAGTGCCGAGTATGTTAGATTCGACTGAGCTGGAAGAGTTGCTGGCTCGTAGCGTATGAATCGATTGAGTGGGGAGGCTGCTGAATGAGGTGCACTTCCATTGTGTGACACAGGTCGCTGGGCCACGGGCTGGAGTCGAGGTTGCTGCGGAGGCAAGCAGGGATCAGGTCCATTCGTCGGTGGTTGCCGTTGGACTTGTTGCTGTGAAGAAGCTACGGAGGAACCTTGCTGTCGGACGTTTTCACCGGGTCGAGCATTGATGGACACATTCGATGGTGATACCCCCGTATTCCTCCATTGCATCTGGCCGTGCGCCTGAGCAGATAAATTTGTAAAGGCAACAGGACTTGCAAGTCCTGAGAAAGTCGTTGGCGATTGAGTCAAACAAGCAGTCTGCGGTATGGATGTCCCATCGTGGGCTACTGTCTGATAAGGAGACATGGAATGAGCTTGTCTGGATGAGGGATCTATGCCAGCTACAGGGGCAGTACTCAGTGTGGTGGCTGACGGAGTTTGTGTGACAGGGTTGCTGGAAGACCTCGGCGCAATTTGCTGTGCTACCCGAGTGTTAATATTCGGGATGTTCTGGGCGGATGACCGAGATGTATGAGGAGGATGGCCTGATGCAGATGGTTGTTGGCGGGTCTGTTGGGTCGGGCTGATATCAGTCATTCTCGATTGACCAAGAGCAAGCTGTGGAGGCGCCATGGTTCTAGGAGCAGCTAGCTGTATATGACGTTGGTGGTTTTCTACAATGCGTTCGTACTCGGTAACGATGGACTGATTGTAGGCTGGTAATTCTTGCCTCGGTAAACTGCCTGGATTTGCCAGTCTATTCATCGTTTCTTTGTAATTTCTTGGAAAAATCGCTTCAGCGGCCTGGGTGCATTGATCTTGCTGACCCGTGCAAAGTTCGCGAAGCGTGGCTCGGAAAAGAATCTGCAGAAAGATGAAAGAAGTGATATTGAACAACCCTAGCATCTCCTCCACTACTAGGGGAGAGCGACGACGTGCACAAATATCCGTCATGATGCTCATGTGGCTTGCCAAATTTTCAAGAAATTTCATCACTTTGTCTTTGCCTGACCGTAATGCCGGCGTCGTGTCAAGGGTTTTTATGGGCACGGGAACTATCGAAAACCAGTCAATGGCGTCCGTCGTCATTTGTTCGTTCGGAAGCAACAGATAATTAAGAGTATTGAGGCCGCTCCTATGGACGTCTTCTAGACCTGGGACGTGACGATTGGACCGTCTTAGCTTATTATCGAGGCAAAAGAGCTGGTGCAGGCATAGATAGAAGGGGTCCGATTTGGTGCATGCCTGGAGGAACTTAAAGTCAGCACTGCTGTTTCCGGACGTGGATGAACCACGGGACATGTCTTAGTATCAGGACCCTCTTGGAACATATTCTCGGCTCGAAGAATGGTATTGGCACGGAAAGGTGGACTCGGGAAAGACCACTTACATCGAGAAGTAGTGCTAATCGTTTTCGCTCAACGTCAATGCCTGGTCGATCTCGTATGCGTGCAAGACTCTCAAGTCGATTTCCCATTACCTGTCTAAAGCTCGCCATGTTGACAATCAAGGGGGTGTCAAGGTCTATACTACCTTCGTTCATTGTTCCACTAGCTGGTGTGGAGGGTTGGCTGTAGAGCTCCTTGTGCGGAGGTTGCTGGAAACCTTGCAACCGTTTTCGGGGCTCCGTAGTACTCTCTTGCGTTCTCTTGCTTGACGTTGCGAGGGGCGATGGATGTGTGGTGAGATCAAGACGCGGCTGATTGAGCGATGTTGAGGATCGATCAAGACTAGTGTTGTCACTCGACGAGCGCGAACCCGAGCGACCCTCCTCATTCATCCTGACCCGAACAACTTCTGACATATTGCTAGATCTCGCAACATCTTCGGGGCACTTCTCGACCTGCTCTACTGAGCCGAGTTTTGCTACCAGCTCCTTCAGACGAGCAGCCAACGGGCCTCCAGGCGCGAACGTGTCATCTGCCTCGTCTTCAAGGTCAACAACATCGGCGAAATCTATGCTTTGGCGCCGTGTTTCCAACTGCAATAATCTAGGATTAGCATTCCTCTTTAAGAAGAGACATTGAGCCGTGGGACATGTCTGGTAATACAACAAAGACCAGGTGCACCTCAAACATCGCTTGCTATTTCAGAACGTCTTGATCGAAAATACGCTTACACTAGGACTTGGCGAAGGGAGGACGTTATCTGCTTTATTTGAGAGTTTTTTCATAGGCAAAACTGATGCTGGCGTACTGGTCGTCATGGTCTTGGGATGCACAACCGTTTGATTTCTCGGCGATGGGCTTGCGTGTGGTACTGGATTTTGAATTCGAGAGATCAAATGGCTTGGCTCTGCATTCAAGGGCTTGCCTGAAGTTTCTTGTAATTGTCCTATCATCCATGCTTTCTGTTTGCCTCCAAGGAATGCATCGGCAGTCGAATTTGACCTCTCGAAGTCTCTTGCTGAAGTCTGCTGAGCTTTTCGGCCTCCAGCATTTCTTTTAGGAGACGGCATTCCCGATATTGGTGAGCCTGAATGCTTGAGTATTGATGCGGTGCTGGACAATGTAGCAGGTCATCTGGCAACCAAGGCTCTCTTATACATGAACCACACAAGTGAATGCAGTCATTCATGGTAGTAGACCTTACGGGTGATATTCGACGGTATGCTCTCTTCGATGAATCTCTCTGGGAGAACTAACAAAAATTTTACCTCGTCCCTTGGGTATTCCCTGACTGCGCTTTCATTGAACGCTGTTACTCAACGCGATTTTTGAACATAGCCACATATAGATTCACACATACATCATTTCTGAGGTTGACAGAGTATCACTTAGATGTCTCAACGTGATCTTGGATGAAAATTGGGCCTGAAGCTCTGATAATCAAGAAGATGCTGGCGTTTTGCTGTGGGTTGGAGCGTTGCAGTGGCTTCATACCTATTTTTCCTGGAGCCTTCTATAAATGAGACAAGGTTTTATATATGTACGGTGGCTCTTGAAGCTACGTATACAACTAAAGGAGTTGCACAAACTGTTTCTATCAAGCCTCTGGCATGCCCTAAAGGCCTAAGGGCAGGAATATATTCCGCTGTACAGCGCTTGACTAGGCTAGGCTTAGCAGGGTGCTGGCCCGTGCTGCCCGCGAAAGGGTCACTAAAAGCTGGGAGATTGTTGGCAACGCCCTGGCAAACAGCGTCCACCCTCTTCTCAGCTTGCTAGGAAGTCTTCGATAATCTCTTCACACAAGAAAGCATCGCTCATATTCAATAGACTACATTGCTTAGCCATCAAAATCAAGAGCGCCTTGGATATGCCGAGAAGGACATCGATAGGTTAGGGTTCGTCACTGATTCCCTATCGCAACTTATGGAACATACTGCATGAATGGTGCTCTTGAAGGATGATACACCGTCGCGAGATATCGAATGGTACCTAAAGTCTGGTGGGAATCCTAGTCCCGTGGCCCAGCGCGACTCGAATGTCGCCTTCGATGAGCTGCTGGGCTCGATAAGCATTGGGCTCTGAGACGGAATCGAAAGGACTAGCAATGGCTTTTAGACACCTTGGAGGATCACCTAAGAAAGCCCTACCTGGAGAAATGCTCCTCGTTGTCCGTGAGTATCCACGATCATTCGGCATTGCAGACAGCTTTGGTGGGGTAGCATACGCTGGTCCCACAAATTGTCTTCCAGCGGCCAAAGAGGCTGCATTGCATTTTCCGGTGCTTTTGACTAATAGCATTTTCAACAGATGACTTTGAAGCCCGAAGCCCTGATGAGCTGAGCCTTCTCAAAGGAGATAGGATAGAGTTGATAGAGCGTGACGACGACTTTGGAGACGGTTGGTATCTTGGAAAACATCTACAAAATGGCAAGACAGGCCTTTTCCCTGAAGGTTTTTGCCTCAAATCTCAAGATACAGAACGAAAATTGACAAATTCTTGATAGTGTACACTACCACCACCCCTCGAGCTATCAATGTATCTGCTACGACAACGGCGACCGCCGCGAGCCTCGCATCCGGTCCCTCTAGTAATATGCATACAATTGGGAATCCCCAAGGTGCTCCACAGAAACTGGAAGCAGCTCCTATTGCCTTGAAAAGCTCTGCAGAGCGGATAAGATCCGATGGCGCGACTCTGCCGCCACTCAATACAACTCCGCCATCACAAAAAACTATTTCGGTGCCAAATTCCTCTTTAGGGGCGCAAGCACTGGCTGCGGGCATGCCTGCCCAACGGAGCATTAGCATGATCCAACAACCATCTGAAGAAGAGAGCCCTGTAATGAACGAGACCTTGAGTGTGATTGACGAGCACATCACGGATATGAAGACGCCGCGTTCAAAGGGAAGAGGCCACGAGCGCACGTCTACCAATGAGTCTGGTAGCGTTTACAGCAGACACATTGATCAGCGACTATCATACATAGCTGGACATGAAACGGACGAAGAAGAGCGCAACCTTCACACGGAAAGAGAGGTCTTGACATGGACGCCGGCACAGGTGGCTGAGTACTTGGAAGACGTAGGTGTGGAAAGCAGACATTGCGAGATATTCAAAGAGCAGGAAATCTCGGGCGAAGTCTTGCTGGCCATGGATCAGCCTTCAATTTTCATGAAGGAATTTGACCTTGGCTCTGTTGGACGAAGACTGCGAACCTGGCATAAGATAAAAGCCCTGCAGGAGGAGGTTCGAGGCCCAGGCAATCCTATGAACAGAACGCCGAATACTTTCAATGGCGATGACTCGTCCGAAGAATTCGATCCTCGGCAAAGCGGAGCTGCGTCTGCGAACGGATCTCTTTTTACAGCAAATATCTTCAATCAACCGAATATCGGGCGCGGATACCAACGACAAGACGTCCCGAGCCCCCAGCCTTCTCCCTCAATTCAGCAACTTCAGTCTCAACGTCACGATTCAAATTCCACACCCGCATCCTTCACGTTCAAGTCTGGGCTTGACAGTCCGGGTAGACCCTCAGCTGCTTCAATCCGAGAATTCAATCATTCGCGTCGTCACTCTGCTGTCGACTTTGCTTCGACTTTCAGCCCCGCTACTCCTCCACAAGAGCAGCGTGCCCCTTCTACTACCCTAAAACATAGCACAACCTCACCTCACAAGAAGACCCCTTCACTTGACCGCAATTGGACGATGGGGGGGCCAGCTCCTACGCCAAGCGGGCGGCCACTTTCTGCAACCGGTACAGGTCTGTTCTTGCGAACAGATCGCAACACTTTCGATCCGCACTCAGAGGAGTCTATCTATCTGCGTGGTCCATCTCGAGACATCGATCGAGGATACTCCTCGGGCGGTGAGATGGACTCCAAGAGGGCGCGCAACGTTCTAAGAAAGCGCGATGCTACTAGCGCCAGTCATTCTCGCCAGAGCTCTTACCAAGCAGACAGCAAACGAATGAGCTTTGCTGGGGCAAGGCGTCACTCCCGATTCGGCAGCGTCGACTCGATCAAGGACACTGTAGCAGCTATGGCTTCTCCTGCTGCTAAAATGTACCATGGCAACAGCTTTATGGGCCACTTCCGCAATTCCTCGGCCAATGAATCGGCCACAACATCCGCCCCTTCGAATGATATAACCTCACCTACTGTGACCAAGCTTGAGTATGATAGAAAGCCCAGTATGAAAGTGGTCACGGAAAACAACAATAATAGCACTTCCGCAAATGGCTCGCCCAAATCGGCAGTCGCGCCTTCAAAATCGTTTTCGAAGCCCCGTATAGGCCTCAGAGCGATCTCTGATGCGGTCACTGGGGGAGAAAAAGCATTATTCTCGACTGCATCACCACCGATCAAAGACTCCGCAAGAGAGCCTCCTGCACGGACTGGGTCGACGTCACCTTCTGGGGCATCACAAAGCATAGAGCGAGAGAGCACCGATGCTTCTTCCAAGGGGACTTCTGGTGCACACACTGGACTTACGCCTACAAGTGGCACGCGCCGAAAGAAGAAGACTGATACCAGCGCCTATATTCGTGGCCTAGAACACAAGTCTCCTCAAGAACAGATGGAAGGGTGTGACTACAGTGGTTGGATGAAAAAGAGATCTTCGAATATCATGACTACCTGGAAGCCTCGTCTTTTCATTCTTCGTGGACGTCGGCTATCGTATTACTATTCAGACACAGACACGCAAGAGAAGGGGCTCATCGACATCTCCTCCCACCGCGTCCTCCCCGCTGATCACGACATTTTCACTGGTATCCATGCCACTGTCACTGGTGCAAAATCTTCCCCAGTCTCACCTGCAACAGCACATACACCGACGATGGCTGCCCAAGACGCAGCCGCCCAAACTGAGTCCTCGCTCCAGAAAGCTCCTTCTCCTTCTATGTTCATTTTCAAACTGGTTCCTCCACGCAGCGGTCTTTCTCGCGCCGTCAATTTCACCAAACCAACGATCCATTACTTTGCAGTGGACAACGTTACCCAAGGCCGACTTTGGATGGCGGCCCTGATGAAAGCCACGATTGATCGCGATGAGACTAAGCCAATCACCACAACTTACCAGCAAAAGACTATCAGTCTTGCGAAAGCCAAGGCCATGCGACACCGACCCCCGGCGCTGATGAACTTGGACGAGAAGTCTGAGCTCATCGAAGAATCGGCGAAGAGTGACGAGACTGGCCTGAACATCCAGGGGCTGGACTTTGACAAAGAGGATGGGAGGCTGGAGCAGAAGAGGACAGGGAGCTTGAATGACACACCCTCGATAGCAACAACAGCAGAGAAAATTAGTGACGAGAAGGGTGAATAGTTACCTTGGTTCTACATGTCTTCACTTGCGAAGCAATAATTCGACGACTTGGATTTGGAGATGAAGTGAGGAAAGCAAGGCGTTTCGGGAAGCGTCCGTTCAACAGTGGTGGAGAGGTTTAGGATAATACCTCTGTATAGGATTTACGTTTCTGTTTAAATCTTAATCCGGAGCCTACGGGTTGACCTTGGTATATGAGCAATTCTTAGACACTTTTCTCAAGACACCGAGCTCGATTTTCTATTTCTAGACCCCAAATTGTCCATTTCTTGGTTTCCAGCCCTGCGATCATGATTATTCGGGGAGCATCTGAGGTGGTCTAACGCAACTTGCTGCTTCCGTATTTCCTGGTTCCCAACCTCTTGATCATAGTCATCAAGAAAGAAGTTGAGCTACTTTTGCGCTACTTGCTGCATCGTCCAAGGAACGAACAGTCCTTTTCTCGGGTTATCACGCCTCAAAGTGTACGATGAGCCCTGATCAGGTGATCGACACCCGCTGCAAGACATCTGCTCTAGGGCATAAAATCTACGGATGCAGCCGGGGGATGGTAGTCGCTATTACAAACAGGTGGTCTAGAGATGTGGCTCTCTTACCGAGCTCGCCGAGCGAAAGGTATATCGAGGAGCTTCCTCCGATCAATCCTCATTTCAGCTTCCGCTATTGTTTGCTTAGAACGTAGATCCATGCCTATGGCCTTTCATTGGCGAACCACAGTACAGACAAGAGACGGCCTAACTTTCGTATTTCCAATCATCAGCGATGGCCGGCCGAGTGGAACACACGACATTCGTGTTCTGATCGAAGGCTTCTAACCACGTCTTGGTGTTGAACGATGGTAAGGAGAAGTGCAGGAGAGGGAGTGAAGTAAGGTAAGAACCGCGAATGTGCAGCGTGACCGTTGAGCCTCTCTTCTGGTCACAAGGGCAATATTGACATGCCACAGCTGGTGCACTTTAAAGGCCGTAAGACGGCAAGAAATCAGATCGTTCGTGCAGCAGATAGACTTTTCGTACCCCGCGAGTAGAAGGCCAGAGTTTGGTACCCTAAGGTACTTATATCTCTGCCTAAAAGTCTCCGGCAACAGAAGTCTCTTCAAAGTATCTGTGCGACTTTCCCAGTATCTGCCGTGTACTCGTACCAGGTGGGTTAGTAGACTAGCGGAATTGGCGCAGCTAGCCCCTCCAACTTCTTAGAAAATCTCCCACTCAGCTTTTTCTTTTCCCGCAGCACAAGACTTAACACCACCGCCGAAACAAAAGCATTCTTTCCCTGCGAATCCTTTTTCGTGTGTCCTTGCGGTCTTCTTGCGGGTGTTCTTGATTTCATCACAGCACTTTGACTTGCAGCATCAGTCTTTGTCCTCTCTTCACCAACGGGCAGCGTCGTGGTTCCGTGAGTTGGCTTTTCTTTCTCTACGGTTTCTGGCGACGTCACTAAATCTGCTTAATTCACGCTATGTGAAGTCGCATCACTCATCACTACCTGGGTTCTATCCCTTCGTGTTACAGCATTCATCGTCCATAGGTTCAGCCGGGGGTTGCCACGATTGGGCTTTACCCCCAGTACCTCGTGCCTCCGCCTCTGCTACATACCTCCGCTTGCACGCCTTCACTCTTCACACTGCCCTGATATAATTCCAAATCGCGTGCCCTAGACAAACACTATTCACTGCAAACCAGATTACCAGCAACGTCAACTCCAGAGGCTAACTGCATTTGCACTAGGTCAGCCAGCGTGAAGCGTTTTCTACGACACGGTATCCTAGGGATAGAAAAACTATTAATTTCACGGACCCCAACGATTCCTTCTCCTCTTCCACTGAAGACACCACAAAAGCCTTCTTCGAATCTTCTTTCTTCCTGCTTCTTGAGCTTCAAAGTCAGCGCGTACTTCGAATACTGCATCTCCGGGCACTCTTGAAGCGAGTCTTTTTGAGCCAGCAAGTCTTGTGCAGTGTTGAGTATTGAAGCTACAACAGTGTCTATTGGAACCCCTCCGGAGAGAACTCTTTGAGGTTAGTCTCCCGGCTGCGTACAGCTTGCGCACCCGTACTACCTGAAGACTTGTAACATAGCTAACACAACTTTGATAGATCCTAACACTTCCGCTTCACTTCCCCTCCTCCCTTTTTCTCTCCGACCGCTCCAATCAACCACGTCTACAACTCAAAGATAATATCCGACAACATGAGTTTCCAAAACTACGAAAACTTTCCAAGCCAGCAGGGCGGCCAAGATGGCGGAGCTGGTGGTCCCCCACCTCCTCAAGACGCGCAAATGGGCGGCCAGATGGGCGACAACGGAGGTCAATACCAGGGCGGGACCGGTGGCCAGCCTGGATCCGCTGGCGGACAGTCGCAAGGAGGCGACGAGAAGACCACCCTCTGGTAGGACATACTCCAAACTCCGCCTGGCTTAAAGCCATGCCTCAACACACAGTGGCATTCATCATAGCCACCCAGAGCTTTAAAGCATGGCAATAGGGCGCAACAACAGCAAGGGCTGACTGGCTTTATAGGATGGGCGAGCTTGAGCCATGGATCGATGAGAATTTCGTACGTACTGTTTGGTACAACATGGGCGAGCAGGTCAACGTCAAAATGATCCGCGACAAATTCTCAGGGTAAGCAGCATAGCATGAGTCATCCAGACTCCTACCAATGCGTACTGATTTCCAGCAGTAATGCCGGCTATTGCTTCATTGACTTTCAGAGCCCTGCCGCAGCTGCCAAAGCTCTGACCCTGAACGGCACAATCATCCCCAACTCGAACCGTCCCTTCAAGCTGAATTGGGCTTCCGGTGGTGGACTAGCCGACCGAAGGTAGGCTCTACACTCCATTGCATTCCATCAAGTGCTGACCATCGTCAGCCGTGACGAGCGCGGTCCAGAGCACTCAATCTTCGTCGGCGATCTCGGCCCTGAGGTCAACGAATACGTCTTGGTCTCGCTCTTCCAGAACCGCTTTCCATCCTGCAAATCCGCTAAGATCATGACTGATCCAATCAGCGGCATGTCTCGCGGCTACGGCTTTGTTCGCTTCTCCGACGAGGGTGACCAGCAGCGCGCTCTACAGGAGATGCAGGGTGTATATTGCGGCAACCGTCCCATGCGCATCTCGACCGCCACACCTAAGAACAAGACCGGTGGAGGGGGCCCTGGCGGCATTGGTGGTGGTATGCCTGGTCAAGGGCCTCAACAAGGTATGGGCGGAAACATCAACTACATGGGGCAGCCTCCTCAGGGATACTATGGTGCTCCTCAGCCTATGAATCAATTCACAGACCCAAACAACACCACTGTGTTCGTCGGTGGTCTATCCGGCTACGTCACCGAGGACGAGCTTCGATCATTCTTCCAGGGCTTCGGCGAGATCACTTACGTCAAGATCCCTCCTGGAAAGGGCTGCGGCTTCGTTCAGTTCGTGCAGCGTCACGCAGCTGAGATGGCCATCAACCAGATGCAAGGCTATCCCATTGGCAATTCGCGGGTTCGCCTAAGCTGGGGACGTAGCCAGAACAACTCCGGCCCTGCCGGCACTCCATACCGACCCGCGCCTCCTCCCCCAGTGTACCCATCAATGGGTATGCCTCCATCGCACCCCTACGGCAACTTTGCACCAATGAAGGTAAGCCAATCTACCCAAGACTCACGTTTTGCAGCTTTTACTAACTTCTTCACAGTAAGATACCCCCTTGTCTTTCAAGCATTCCAGGCGGTTTGATTTCCGATACCGTCTCCAATCTGCCTTCGCTTCTTGAAATAGCCTTCCTCCATGGGAGCTTTCTCCGATTAGCGTTAATACCATAGAGGAAATACATGGAGGGATTTTGCAAAAGTTTCTTATCTCATCATAGCATGCAAGGTCTGGGATAGCTGTACAGCGAGCATGTTTTCTCAGAGCGAGGATACGAATGGCATGGATTCTTTTATCCTACTTGTACCTATCAATCTCCGAATTTGCTGCACGTTGTTGTTTCTCCGGCTTTACCTATGATCGTGAGACTCATTCCTGTTGGGCCGGACTCCTTCTCAAAGTCTCTTAAGGTTTCACTCCCCCTTTCCTGATCGGCCGCTATGGGTCTCTTTTTCTGGATGATCTTTCGCGGGCGATCTTTGGCGATTTGTTTCACCTTCAGACTCATTCCTTCCTATTTACACAATAGGTGAAGACATGCTAATCAAAAACCTTCCTCACTTAGTCCTAATGCAGCGCACATGCACCCACCTCAGAGCCCTGGCCAAGGCCCACCTCAAGGTCCACCTGGAGCCCTCTCGCCTGGCGCTCCAGGGCCTACTAACCCCATGGCCATCAACCAGATGAACGAGATGTACATGCAGCAACGTCAGGGTACCAACGACCGACTGGAGGCGGACTCTCGTGGGTATGACACCGTCTTCTCTCAGTAGAAAGTTTTACGGTCAAGTGAATTGTTGGACTAGGCAAACAGCATATTCCTGGAATTGTGGCAGCAGGGACGCAGTCAGGCCTACGATTATGGAAGACATGAGCCTACAACGATACTCATCGGACGTTATTCATCACTATCTCATTTCTCATGACAAAGAAAAGTTGCGGAATTAGCGGACGGAGTTTGGGGGTTGCATGATCTCTTCTCTTTTCTGCTGGTCGAAAAGTTGCTTGCAGGTGGTATTTTGTATTAGTATGTGGACCACAGGACGACATACTTCAAGCGTGCAGATTTCCTTAGCCTGGTAGTCTAGCTTCCAATTTCATAGAGAATGGTCATAATTGCGAGCGCTGCTACTATTCCTGTCGAGTGAGCTAAACTCGTGTGGCACCTGCCCTTTTCATTTAGCTAATCTCCAAAATTGAAGATTTTCGGCAGGCATAAATGCAAATCATATTCCTTCCAAGAAAAGATATCATTTGAACTTCCTCTCTTCGTGGGTATCACACGTCCATGATAACGCACAACCTTCCAACCTCTCCTGACAGCTAAAGACAACCAACCCGGCGTCGAGCTCCAACCGTAGCCATGAGGTACATGAACTGGGACGTCCTCATCTTCCCCGAGGTTGGGGACAGCAAGACGCCCCTACAAGAATTCGGCACCAATTGCACAGTCACTCAAGATCCAGGTAAAATACTGCAGTCCCTCATCCTTACTTCAACCTCTACAGACTCTCAACTAACAACACCCCCTTCAGACAAAGCAGCAATGCCCATGCCCTCACACCCGAACTTCACAGCCGTCACTCACCCACTACCGACGGTGTCCAGCTTTATCCCTAGCCTACTCAATGGAACGCCGTTCCGAGTCAGTCTGCATAGCTGGGCTGCTCCGGTGCCGAGTCGTGCTACGAAGGCTATGGCTCAGGACGAGAGTATGGTCTTTTATGAGGCGAAGGTGTTGTTGGATGGAATTTGTACTGCGTATGTCTCTACCTGCAATATCCAGAAGGCTAGAGGCCTGCTCATACTCTCCATTTGCACATGTTCAGTCCCGCGTCTGTCCTTTTCTCCTTCATCAATTTGCGAGATCGCTATTCTCTTCAATCAGTCATGCGTACTCGCTCTCAAATTCTATTGCCTCTAACATTGGTGTCGGAGCCAATTGGAAGGCCAGGCAGCTGACAGTTCCGGCAGAGGCATTTTATTCAACCAGGACCCATCTTGGCCTCAGGTCATCGGTGAGCCGCTCTGGCATTCCTCCTAAGGCTGACCTCACTGATGAGACTATGTCACCCCAGATCAGAGCTCCCGTATACAAATCAATCCATTGGTTAGACCTTCTTATGCTAACGCAGGCTCAGAAGGAGACAAAGGCAACAGCCACCAGCTTCGCTTCCCTCCGTTCCACTCCGAGATGCTCACGCAGGTATGGGCTGATGCTGCACAGAATATGGGCAGGATCAAAATTATTATTGCTGAGGGCATTCATAATGGTCAGGCTACGGCCGGCTTTCAGAGATTGAGGAACATTGTGATCTTTTCTTTCCAGCATGCTCCTCTCCGTAAGCAAATTCTTGAACTCGGTGGTCTACTTACGTATCACGCTGATCCGGATGCAGATATTCTCGAAAATTGTGGACTTGCTTGGCCAAACCCTGGCATGTGGTGGCAGGGTCAACCGCAAGTCCATGGCGTCTCATCACCAGTCAAGGAGCTAGCGGATCGTGAAGCTCATGCTCATTCCCCACGCCGCCGAGAGGCATCAATGAAGATGGCTCGTGCCCACCTGGAATCCTCAATGGCTCCACCGCCTGTGCCATCAGACCTCACGACTCAAGAGCCATTGCGAAATCGCGGGCTCTACAATAAGGACCCCTTCTGGTCACAACATGCCCAGGGTTACGATCCTTTCATTGGTGGCGCTGGTCACAATAGCTTCTACAACAGAATGACGAGCCGTCATACTTCAGGCTCAGGAGACATGTCAATGCCCGACACGTCTCGCTACGGATCAAGCACCAGTGACGTACCGATGCATGATTACCAGCGGTCTTTCTCGCCAGTAAGTAGCTACCGCAGCAACCCTATGCCGGATGTCTCGCGCCAAAATTCACTGGCACCCAGTCGTAACATTTCCAATTATCCGAACGCTTGTATGAATGAACCTCGCCTTGGAACCACGCTGCTAGGACAGGAAGACAATAGCCAGTTCGATGACATGACCGCCTCAATGAGTCCTCGCGTCGCGAGTGGGATATCTGCTCCGTCCAATACCAGGGCCAGCAGCGCAGCGAATACGCCACCTGGACCGCAGAGGGATGGCTCCGGCGCGGTATTGCGAGCTGCTTCGTACACTGGTCACGCTCGTTCCGTTCCTGTGATTACCAATGATCCACCGCCTGCTTACACACGTGTACCATCAAACCTCGCCAAGCAGCAGTCGGACTCCCGCAAATCAAGCTCTAGCATCGTGATTCATGACGACACAGATGCTCAAGTCGAGCCGACACTTGCAAAGAAGCCGCGTGGAAGGCCCAAAGGCAGGAAAGAAGGCCGCACTAGCGAGATAGGATTGGATGTACCGAGCGAGAATACTCAGAGACGTACTTCAGGGGGCTCCGTGACCTCGAATGACAAGGAGAATAGCCATGCTGGCATTGAAATGGGCAGCAATGGGAAGCGGAAGAGATCGACCAGTAACGGATATCCTGAGGGGGTCATGCTCAAGCCGTTTTCACACCTGGAACTCCCTAGTTCGGGTCTTCCCTCCCCTACACGAAAGGCTTCGAAGACTAGTCCTCGTCATGACCTGTCCCCAGGGAAACTTGAATTCGAAGACGACCTCACACCCGAAGGTGTCGTTACTCGTGTTAGGACGCCTCTGGGAGAGCTCGAGAATGCTGGCTGAGCATCGTGAAGAAAGGGATGGGTCAACGTTTCGGTAGCGGCATGTTTAATGATGGGGGACATTTTCGCTTTGCATCAGCATTGGTGTTCGATCAGGCATAACAGAAATGCGTTTTGGACTGTATGATTTGCATGGTGGTGCTTGGTGCGCATACGAAAAGCTTGTCATTACTTTGGGAGGCATGGTCTTGGAAGTGCTGCTACATGGTATATGTTTGTCTGGAGTTTCGATTGTGGAATGGGCATTTTCATCTCAGCAGCAGGTCAATTTGTAGCTTTAGGTGTCAATGGTTTTGATTACCACAGTCCACAAATGCTTCATAAGTACATCTAGTATCTTGAAGTGAGCTAAGACTTTGAAGGGATGGAAGGAAAGAGATGCCGCTAGAAGCTACCCACACCACCAGCCTATTGGCCACCACAACGTTGTATTAGTTTGAGGATACATCTCCAAACTAGAAGATCACCTAGATTTGACGCATTTTGATCTAAATGGATTCGGAGTGAAAGGAATGCAGCCTCGGAAGGATATACATGACACAAAAAAGCAGCAAAGGATCGACAACTTGAACGTCACTGTGCCTGTCAGATCGACGCCCAGAAACAAACACCACCGCCCATTCAACCAACACTTTGATCCACCTTACCTCCACCAGTATCGCGGCTTATTATTCCTTCAAGTTCGTACCATCCGCACCGCAAAGCCCCAACTTAGTTCTAAATACTCGCCATTCCTGCAACATCACCAAAGAAACATCATGGCGGACGAACCCAGTGTCGACGAGACACCTATCACATTCAACGTCAAATCCTCCAGCGATGCGAAATACGTCCTCACCATTCCCCTCACCATGTCTGTCATCGACCTTAAAACCAAGCTAGCAGGCGCCGACTACGCAGACATACCACCAGACCGCCAACGCCTCATCTACTCAGGTCGTGTACTCAAAGATGCAGATATGCTATCAACCTACAAAATTAAAGAGGGCAATACTGTACATCTAGTGAAAGGAGCCGCTAGCAACCAGAGACAGAACCCTGCTAGCCAGGGGGCGGCGAGTGCGAGTGGTGCAGGGTCACAGCCACCCAGTGGTGTTCCTACGAATATAGCTGCTGGGACTGGGAGGGATCCGTTGGCTGGGCTGACTGGTGCGAGATATGCTGGATACACTCAGATGCCAAATGCCAATATGTTTGGCCCTGATGGCGGTGTAAGCTCCCTCTTCTGGCCCTATCTATTCATCATTAACATCTCCACAGATGGGCCCACCTCCCGACCCCGAACACATGGCCTCTATGCTTGAAAACCCCAATTTCGCATCCACCCTCAACGAAGCCCTCTCGAACCCAGAAGTTATCGACCAAATGATCCGCTCCAACCCTATGCTTCGCGATATGGGGCCCCAAGTGCGCCAAATGATGCAAGACCCCGGGTTCAGACGTATGATGACGGATCCTGAAGCCCTACGCCAAATGTCGCAGATGCAGAGGCAATTTGGAGGTGGAGGCATGGGCGGGATGTTCGGTGGTGCGGGAAGAGGGAACGAGGCATTCCCTGCGCCTGGGGTCACTGATACAACTGAGGGTGCGGAGAGGACGGCAACGCCAGGGCAAACAGACAATACCCCGCAGGCCGCGCCCAACCCATTCGCTATGTTCGGCAACCCTGCAGCAGGTGCTGGTGGAGCTGGTGCTGGCGAGGCTGCTGGAAACCCGTTCGCTGCGCTGTTTGGCCCGGGTGGTATGGGCGGCATGGGCAATCCTCCTACTTCTCCTCCAGCAACTGGTGCTGCACAAGCACCAGGTACGACTCCACAGGCAGGCGCCAACCCCTTCGCCTCGATGGCACAGAATATGATGCGCAACCCGCAAATGATGCAGCAAATGATGCAAGCCATGGGCGGCGGCCAGGAGGCTCCCAACCCCGCCACCAATCCCGCCGACCCTCACGGCTCCGCAGCTGGCGCGGGCTTCAATCCCTTCGCTGCGCTACAAGCGATGGGGATGGGCGGTGGCATGGGTGGAGGTATAGGCGGAGCGCCTTTTGGTAGCGGTAGTCCGGCCCTGGAGGCACCGCGAGACGATAGGCCGCCGGAGGATCGCTATGCGGAGCAGTTGAGGCAGTTGAATGATATGGGGTTTTATGAGTTTGAGCGGAATATTGAGGCGTTGAGGCGGACGGGGGGGAGTGTGCAGGGGGCGGTGGAATATTTGCTTACGCATTAGTTTGTCCGTTTTGAAGGAGCATAGGATTTGGGGGAGGAAAGATGGTGGAGGGGGGAGGGACCATCCGATATGGTGCATCACGATGAAGATGTTTCGAACGCATGAAAACAGGCATGCTTATGGGTTCACGGTTGATAGACGGTGAGGCGAAAATGGCTCGAATGTTTGCTAAGCAAGGTGGCTAGCTACATAGCATTATATGATACTTTTAGTATTATTTACAGCACAGCTCTTGCTGGCTTGATGCTCCTCTTCCTCTCTTGGGTGCGCTGCACCCTTCCCGTAGGATGTGATGAGATGGTGCAATGCCAAAACGCCATTCATTCCAATGCCGCTCCTCCCTATGCGATGTGTAATGAACCGAACCCAACCTCAGCAAGGCTGTTGTTATACGCGACTCGCTCCCCCTCTGCCTCCAGCCCTCCTCGGCAGCATCCAAGGCACGCCCATTACGACTTCGCCTTCGCTGAAACCCCAGAAGTACACGCCCATGCCGATGATGTAGTAGAGACCCGCGTTCGTGCCTTGGTATAACAGCAACGCTGCCAGCGACGACAGAGGGTAGACAAGCAGCCTGGCCACGATGGACCGGTGCATAGCCGCCAGCACTTTATAGAATGTTGAGGATTTCGTAGAACGGTGCGAGACGGTCGATTCGCTCTTCGTATGCCCCTCACTCTTCCCTCTGCCCTTTGCAGCATTACCATTGTTATTTCGATCTATGCGATTTGACTTGGCAGCAGTAGTAAACAGCGGCAGGGGCCATTCCCAACATAATCCTAGTATTCCGAGGAGCAGGTTGAGGATTTGGAGGACGGGGATTGGCCGTACGGCGTGGTCGAGGTTGGTGGTTAGGAAGTCCCAGAAGAATTTGGGCCAGAAAAAGCCTTCGATGGCGGCGAGGACTTGGTAGGCGGATGCGGTGAGGATTATTAGTCGCGCCCAGTGGTTTTTTATTAGTTTGCCCATGTTGTGGATGTTGGAGGTGAGGATGAGGTGGGTGCTGGTGGTGGGAGTATGGTGGTGGATGAGCTTGATGTTACCGGTGTGCAGGTCGAGGGTCGAGCATGGTCTGTTGTATGAATTCGAGAATAGCGCTTGAAGTAGAAGCCAAGGGTCGGAGGGGTTGCGATCTCTTCGTAGAGGAAGCTGTAGGTGTGCTCAGCGACGAGGCAGTGTGCAGACAGCTATGCGACAGCGAGGTACAGCTTCAAAGATCTCTTGGTAGGAATAGTAGGATTGTATCAGCGCAGTTTCAGAGGCTGCATCTCACGGAGGAAAGACAGGCATAGAATCTATTCCAATACCTCCCCTCTGGCGCTCATCATGGGTGGTTAGTGGTTGGTACTTGGTAGTAAGTGATGTTTGGTGTGACCGCAATCGTCAGTGTGTCGATTGCGCTCTTCACACCACTCCCCTCCCTGCATACTTTACTGCCCAGAGATATAACCGCCCGACAGGGGTGCTTAGTCTTGTTTTAGTGTCTTGACCTTGCAGCAAATCATGCACGGGAGCGGGGATCTACACAGCAGGCTTGAGAGAAAGGGGAAGGTAAGTAGAATTCGGAGGGACTGATTGGGCGGCAAGCGGGAGGATTTTGTGAGCCTTTTTGTGAAGATGCAAGGGCGGTTGGACCTGGTTGATGGGTATTTTTGGTGAGCATATTTGTACTCTGCACCCTGCAACTCTGCACGTTTGAAACCGTAGTTTTAGCGTAGTTTTAGCGCAATCTTCCAGCGTCTATCCTTTCCTTGCGATTGGTCCTGCAAGCCCAGACCCTGTTCCCCACACATCCTCTTCGCACATCCTGGACCACTTGTGCAGCAATTCGCACAGTAAGCCAACACAAAAAGCGTTTGGCGCAAAGTAAGTAAGGTACTCGATTGTGCGACGCGAGCCACTATGTCCCGCTACCGTACTTCGGCTTGGAGCGAAAGGCGAAGGGAATTTAGAGCAAGATGGCTTCCGACAAATCGAGACCGTTGGCGACTTAGGAGATCGTTGACAAGCCCTTTGACCCAAGTCCTCGCCCCCAGACTCCCACGAGGGTCTAAGGGAGACCGAATTCGAACGTTGAGACACGCGCTGAGGCTGTTCCCAAGTCCCAGCGTTTGGGCGACAAGACTTGCTAGTGCTGAATCTCTTCGGATTTTCGCTACCTCGTAGCCATGTGTGACAGTGGCTTGTAGATCCAAGGAAATCTTTGGACCTGGACTACGTGCCATCTCTTTCGCAGGTCTTGGAGAGATAATATATCGCAAGCGTACATTGTCAAGAATTACAAGAACAAACACGCTGGATTATACACATTGGTCAACCTAGAGCATCGGACGAAAGAGAAGAACACCTGACATTCCAGCCACGGCGCGTGCCAAGCTAGTATACCTTACCTATTTTGACAGTTTCTGGACTTTGAGACCACCTGCAAGAGGCGGAAGGCATCTGGGACGATACATCCTGCAGGATTTGAACAGTCACGTTCAAGGGGGCATTCAGGAACAGCATTCTCGTACCAGCCGGTCGCCGCCCAAGGACGTCCATCGACATCTCGCACCTCCTGCTTACCAGCGCAGAGACCCAGCACATCAACGTCTAGAAGAGTGGTTTGCTGAAGGATCAGCATTTGGTTCTTGTCGACTCACACAGCGCGCACATTCCATGGCCACAAAAGACAGCGCGAATACCTTGTCGGTCGGCTACTGCGATCAGTTCGACGACTGAATCCCTTAGCGTCTTGTGCCAACCTTTGTGGGCCAGGTGCTCATAACATCAATCGGCTCGAGGAGCCCATTTTCCTGGAATTCATCGCTATATACCCTTTGCATAGCATCTGGGCGGCGGTCAAACATCGAGTGCTTGGCTTGCACCATATTTACTCGCACAATACGCATTTCCACTTCGCAGTTCGAAAAGGATGGCTGTGGGTCAGAAGGGATGGTTTAGCAAGGAGTTGACGTGGAGCATGATCGTTTTCAATATATTGTTCCATGGCTTGCATGTTGGATTGTTCATATTCGGATGGTAAGTGGCCAGGCAGTTTACCAGTACGATTCAGCCTAACGATAACTTAGGTGGAAACAAGCATCAGATCAGAGATTAGCAGGGCTCAACACACTCACATTTTCCGTTTGGTTATCAAGAGGCGCAGGGTTGAATCTATCGGTGGATGGAACGATCATAGTCCTGCCTATGTGCAAGAACCTTCTGCGGTGGATAAGACCGAAGATCAGGTGGTTGCCGTTGTACGAGTCGCAGTGGTTCCATCGACAAGTTGCGTATTCGTTGCTCTTCTGGACGATCATCCATGTCTGCTCGCATTACGTCAAGTAAGCCTCTCCTTTTTCTCTTGCATTAGCCTTGCTGACCTAATTAGCTTTTTCAATGTTGAGAGAAATCAGATACGACCAGAGTCAGCCGTGCAAATACACTACACCCAAGCTGGTGGCATCACGGGGCATGTCATGCTCTTCTGCATGCTGATGATGTTCACGACGGCCCATGTGAAGATACGCCAACAGTCTTATGAGACCTTCTGGTACACCCATCACCTCTTTATACCTTTCCTCCTCGCCCTCTACACCCACGCCACAGAGTGCTTCGTGCGTGACTCAAAGGAGCGATACTCCCCATTCGCAGGATCTCCTTTCTGGGACCATTGCCTCGGCTACGAAGGCTGGCGCTGGGAGCTCTTTGGCGGGGGTCTCTATCTCCTCGAAAGAGTATACCGTGAAATCAACTCTCGTCGAGCGACCAGGATCACCCGAGTCATCCGCCATCCATATGACGCCATGGAGATCCAGTTCTCAAAACCGAGCATGAACTACAAGGCTGGCCAATGGCTCCTCATCAACGTGCCCGCTGTCTCCACCCACCAATGGCATCCATTCACCATCACCTCATGCCCCTTCGACCCCTACATCTCAGTCCACGTACGGCAAGTCGGCGACTTCACCAAAGCTCTCGGCGACGCTCTCGGCTGCGGCCCCTCCCAAGCAAAAGAATATGACAGCCTCGACCCAATGGGCATCTACGAAATCGCTCTCCAAAACGGGCAAGAAATGCCTACTCTCCGCATCGACGGGCCTTACGGAGCCCCAGCTGAAGATGTCTTTGACAATGAAATCGCCGTTCTGATAGGCACGGGCATTGGCATCACGCCATGGGCCAGTATACTGAAAAACATATGGCATCTGCGCGAGGGCCCGAATCCACCTAGACGATTACGCAGGGTGGAGTTTATTTGGGTTTGCAAAGACACCAGCTCTTTCGAATGGTTCCAAACCCTCCTCTCATCCCTCGAAACCCAATCCGCCGAAGCCGCCGACGAATCCGGCGCTGGGCCCGAGTTCCTCCGCATCCACATTTATCTCACGCAACGTCTCGACGTCGATACCACCACAAACATCTACCTCAACAGCGTCGGATCGAATCTCGATCCCCTCACTGAACTACGCAGCCGCACGAACTTCGGTCGACCAGATTTCAAGCGGCTGTTTGGCGCTATGAGAGAAGGCATCAGAGATGGGAGTTATATGGGCGGCTTGAAGGATGAGGACGCAGATGTGGGTGTTTATTTCTGTGGACCGAATCAGGCGGCGAGCGAGATTGGGGACGCGGTGAATGAGTGTACGGGGAAGGATGTGCGGTTTAGGTTTTGGAAGGAGCATTTCTAGTACATGCAAGCATTTGCATTGGGTGAGGGATTGAGCGGCATTCGTGATTTGAGCGTGGCATGGCGAGTCATATCCTTGTTTGAGCAGCGTAACGACTTGATAGCATTCTGTATATCCATGACTTCACTACATATCGGTTTCCTCACCTCCAATCCAGATCTGACCCACCAGGCATACTCCTTCACCAGCTGCTTCCGCCGATATTCTTCGCCAATCCTGTCCTGCATGCATCAGAACGTCGACCCTCCAACCATCGCATCTCGGCATAAACACGTCTTGGCAACATGGAAACAGGAGATATAACTTGTCTATCTGCGGAGCGTCTCGAGCATATCACGCATCAGGCTTGGCGTCAGCCTAAAATGGCATTGCGAGGCTTACAGCCTGAAATCCATACGCAGTATAACATTCCCACAAGAGCAAGAAGACTTACCTATCAGCACCTGCTCAATCTGACGCGCAAAGACGGTCTTCTTCCTTCGCTCTTAGAGATGAGTTTGAATGCCAATTTTTTTGCTGCTCGCTGCGAAAGGTCTTGCGTTTTGTGCTCATGTGATGAATGCACTATACTTTACCGAGATAGTTTTCGTTTAGAGTGACACCAAGCCCGTCTCCTGGCTTGGTTAAGGAGGTTGGTGAGGCTAAATGAGGAGGAGGCTGAGGAGATGAGATGGTAGGCGGGGTGGAGGGAGAGTGCGGATAGTAGGAACTGGTGGGTGCTCGATGTGTGGGTTTTCTGGACGGCGGGCTTCTTTTTGGACTGCATTTGTGCGTTCGACCTTAGGCGAGGGTTTAAAAAATTGTGAGGGTGGAAGGATTTTGGGGGGTTCTGCTATGTTTGAGGCGGTAGTCCGCTTCTCTTCGCTCTTGTGCATCGCTTATTTCTGGAACTTCTGGGATTTCGTTGCATTTGTGTGGTGAATCCAGCTCTTATTGGTGGTATGGGTATGCAAGAAATATCTTAGCCCTGTAAAGAAGTCCTGCATAGGTCAGAAAGCGAAGCACTTCCTTCCCCTTTCCCTTCCCTTCCTCTTTCTTCACACTTTCCCACCTCACCCTCCACCTCCTACCACACTTGCAATCATCGCACCTCGACAAGCCTCATAGTGGCGTCAAAGACCCGGAAGGACACCTGCGCTGGTTTGGTTTTCAACTCCAGCCCCTACCTATCTCGACGCATTTAGCCCACTCATACCTCGAGGATTACTGATAATGCCTCGAACAATCCCATATTCTCTGAACGTCGACATGAATTCCTTGTCAAAAGTTATGCTCGTGACAGCTCGCTGGGCCAGAAACATTATTACTGAACGCGCCGAACTATTTTCCTATCTCATTCAAGGAGTAGGAGCTTTGAGCAGACGTTTGGCACTGGAATCACTGTAGCGTAATTCGGCAACTATATGGATTGTGGGTACTGATTAATTTGCGTGACTCGGGTCCTTCCATTATATTTATCTAGAGAGGACATCACTTGGCGGGACAGGCGCTTGCAGCGATCGAAAAAGAAGACCATTCGAGCATGAAGATAATTCAACAACAATAAATCTTACGATCACTTACTCGGTGGCGAAGTTGAAGCTTGCTATCTAAACTAGATTCTATCAAGCAATTTTATAGGCGTAAAGCCTACACGTAAAGAGCCAGAGGCTCTCAAGCTGAAAGGTTTCCTGGGAAAAGTGCTAGCTCGGAATTTCATAGTTGGGTCCATAACTTGAGATGTGTAAGGCTCAAGTAGGGAAAGCGGTCCATTCCAAACTACCTAATACCTTTGGTAGCTCGGTGCATATTAATAGTATCTTGGCGCCAAGGTCTCTCTTCAATGCCAGAGGAGGAATACTGGTATCGTACTACTCGATTGTTCCAGTATGAATTTGGCTGACCAGTCCTGCGCACAGATTGGACATGATATTTTGCCCTTCTTCAGCGCTGCGATCCCTTTGTTCTGTAATTCCACTTGACCCTCTAGTGTCCCAACAGCTGTGTCTCTAGACATTGATCGGGTTTGTACGTCTTTGGAAGCAGGCGGCTATATTTCAAGGCCGAGTTTCTAAGCCATCCAGGTCCTCCTCTCGCGTTCATACCAGTGCCTAGCTATCATCTCATGGCACTTGTGTCTTCCCACATGTGATCCGGAATGTGCGACGTCAAACAAGGCTTTGACAAATGACGAAGGTACACATAGGCGCTCAGGCGTATGTGCGCGATCAGTAGCCAAATTGTCAGTACGCCATATCAAACCGTTATCCCCCTTCGAAAAAGGAAGATCTGCGGCGTCCTCGTCGGTTTCTGCGTTATAGTCAAGTATATGACTTATTTTGGCCCAATAGTCGTCATTTTGGTACCCTTCAAGCAATTCTTGCTTAAACTGTGCGTTCATTTCCACTAGCGCGTTGACTTTATATACATGTGACCAGAGCATATCTAGCTCGCCTTCTGAAAAGTCCCTAACTGCGTCCTTTTGCTGAAGTCGGAATAGGGTGTCTGGCATGGTCTGGTACTATGTGCTTAGCGCCAGGCTTGTGCCGGATCTCCATATTCTGAAAGCGCTGAATGAAATCTGAGGCCCGCACGACACGCAAATTGGTCTTTACCGTGGATGAGGTAGTTATGCTTGTCTGTTTGGCTATGCCAAGCGCAGCTCCATGATCTGTATAGACGACTGTCTTAGGGGCCGATTCGACCATATGCTTGACCTTGGTAAGCACGCACACCATTCCTGCTAATTCCATTTCAGTAGGCCAATAGCGCATTTCGGCATCCTTGAGCAGTCGGCTAAGGAAAAGGATAGCTTGCACCTGCTTCCGGTCGGGAGAAAAAAGCGGTCAGGAGCCCTAAGCTTCTTGTTATTTTGAGGCTCATTGTCAATTTTCGAGGGTGTTCATCTTCCGCTTCTTTGCATCACATTCTTGGCTGTCGGGTTTTCATGGCTGAAGGTCTACGCTACTATTTCTGGCGGGATGCTAGTTCCCGGAGATGAGACTTATTCTCCAACGCGCCTTTGAGAGTTTTGTTGATATTTTTGGTGTCTTTTTTGCCTCAATGTCGATCGAGCAGCCCCATGACAACGTATTGTGCCAGTGTAGCGGCCGTTCGCGGGGCGTCAGTTTGATCAATGCATTGCAATCGAACAGACTTGTCAACATCCGAGAGATTCCCAGGCAATGGGAGGTCCTGAATCATGATTTGATTTCGAAGCTATCCATGATGTGTGCCTTTCCCAAGCCAAATTAGGAGATTACTTGCTTACTGGGCCAGTGTCATTCCAGACGTCTGTTTGACATGGGCACAGTGCCATGACTCAAGCCTCTCTTTTGCACTCGCTAGCTGTTGCGAGGCCTTTTCAGCAGCTTTTTGGGATCCTTGGGAGCTGTTCACAGTAGCGAGGGATCATCTCCTTCAAATCTTCTAGATCCCGCTGGGGATCTCCTGCCGTTTGTCTTAGCCGAGCTTTATCAAACAGAGCTTTCGTTTCTTGAAGGTCTTTTTGGTGCCAATTACGTAATGTAGTATATGGAGCCACCAGCTTCTTGCAATCGCTGGGACACCTGGGATGTCCGTGGTCCGAGCAAGAGAGGGCTAGTTCTGTAGGCTATGCTGTGAGGTGACTGAAAAGGGCTTCGAAAGCCTGCTCGCTTGCCTCATTGGTATATTGAATCTGGAGGCTTCAGTGCACATCGATTGAGCTGGAGACACGGATCACCGGCAGTTTCTTTTGGAGCTCCTGGCTATCTGTAACCCGCTCTCGCACTTGGTTTTCGTGTCGATGAACGTCATAGATATTCCCAAAGGCCAAGGCCTTTTCGGACATGAGTAGCAAAATTCGTCGAAAGCAATTTTGGCATTTTGATCCGTTGGAATGATACGTAAGATAGACCAGGTTTGAATAGGTTTCCACCTTTGTTTTTTGCCTCGATTGCGAAGGCAGTCTCAAGAGATAATGGTTCAGTATCACCGTCAGATCTGTCGTAGTCCGCTGCGTTATTAGGTGGAAGATATGCCATGATGAGGCTATTCTAGAGGCTGTAGCTGGCAGGCTACTCTGCTTGTGCGGACGAGGTTGCACTTGTCGATGCCATTGGAGTTTCAATCGCGGATGCTGCCATAGTGTTTTTGTGGTGAGCTACGCTGTGCGAAACGATAGTCTGCCCATCCGGAGCGACCACATGCGCCAATTCCGAAATCGAATCTTCACCCTGTGCAGCACGATTGCCATCATAGTAGTTCTCAGCCGCATTCACCCTCCTGTGCCCCGCAATGAAGAACTTTGAGGCCGACCGGGCAAGCTCAGACGCAGGGCCTGGGGTGTGTTGGATTCTGATCTCCCACACACAACACCCTCTAGTAGTAATTATCATCTCAGCCTCAATCCAATGTACAATAACAACGCAAGCCCATTCCTAACATCCAACCCCCCCAATCCCCATCCACTCACCCTCACAACTCAAGCAACCTGAACGAAATGTTCCCCTAAACAGGATAGTATTTGATGTATATATGTAGAAGAGTGTTGAGCAAAAGAGATGGTACTCAGGGAGATAGCATCATACTAAGGAGAACAAGCCAAGAAGCATATGAAGTAGAAGAAGGATGCGTTCTCGTCAGACAGGTATTGGACTTTTGTTGTGGTGTTGCTGAAGGATGCAAGAGAGAAGTAAAAATTCGAATACTCAAGTGTGCAATAATGAAGCTAGTCTCATTTGAGATCCAGAACGTTATCCAATTGTCACTGCTATGGTGTGTTTACGTGCGATTGTTCATTGATGGCGGAAAATGTGACATGGGCCTCCAAGAGGATCATGTTGGTGATCTGTAAGGCTTTCACATGGCTGAGGTGAGAAGTGGGACCTAATGACAAACAGCAACCTCTGCAGTGTTGACTGGATCTGCAGTCAATTTTTGTAAGGTGGACAAGACCTAAACTTGAGTAGGCACCCAAACTTGTGTATGTTGTTAAAGATGCTCCAAACGGTAATGTTTTGGGTATCGTATCTCCAAGTAGAAACCCAGACACTTGAAAGGAGTATTGTCAAATGGTAGTGGTGTTGCTGAAGAACAGAAGAACGATGCGGGAAATCGAGCGTTTAAGTTACACATTCTGACGCTAGTACTGTTTAGGGCCCACAGCAGTGATCAGGCTGTCATTTAATTGGTGAAACAAATAGTGGGTATTCATCAAGAGCGTGGCCTAGTAAGGGTAGCCTTGGAGAAGATTCATCTAGGCAAATCACTGAAATTTTCAATCGCTGAAACTCAACACCTGCGGCAGTCCAGTTGTGACACTGCTGGAGCGTGAAAATGGGCCAGATCATATCATGAGAACAAAGTCCTCCACCATTGCGTGAAACGAAATGCTGTGGCAATGTCTGAGGAGGACATGGGCTTAGATAATGGAATTGGCAGTGATCGTCTTGGGTATTTAGGCCGATAATGAAGAAAGTGACGACAACGTTGAAGGACGTTCCAGGACTGGTTTCAGTGCAGTCGCGGAACATTGACGTGCTGGCTGGTGAAATACAATTAGAGATTCATATGCAACCGTAACGTGGTTGACATGAACGCCGCTTGACCGTCACACCCTGGTCCAAATGAATGAAAGATATTTTGACCACGTGTGAACTCTAGCCCACAAGCTAATGTGATTAACATGATGAATACACACAGCACAGCACTGAACGGCATGACGTGAGCATAGGAGATCTACAGGTTCAATCGCTCTTGCAAGTCCCATTCTTGCCTCAAGTGTGAAGAGTCTGACTATTCAGTTGGATTGCAGTGTTGAATGTGCCAAAGGATTTCAATTTACGAAGGATCCCACATCCTTCACTCGCTCTCATCGCCATAGCCACCCCCACCAAGCATGTACCTCTTCATACGAGGACCCTTATTGTGCTTGGCAGTCAGATCATAGAAATTACCTCCAATCTTCCCGCCGTAGCTTGGCCCAGTGGGTCCGACTTTCACTGCTTGAAAGTGGCTGTACGCGTCAAGCTAGTGCAGTGGTCAGCTTTCTTGTCCAGACCACCCCCAAAGTCGTAGGATAAGAGCACCTACCTCCATAGCCCAATCCCAATTTTGCCATGATCTCCTCGTCCCACGGGTGAGCATTTCCACAGTGACTGTTCCACACATGGGTTCGCTTTTGTAGCATGTGGTCATGTTCATGAGTTCGTCGACCACTTGGCTGGCTGTGCGCTGTCCACTCTCTTCCGATTCGCTATCGTTTACCCCTTCATAGATGCTCTCAATGAGCTCGTCGACACCGGACAAGCCTTGAATAGTGACTCCATGTTCATCTGCTTTCTTGACGACTTCAGCCTTCCACCCATCCTCGTTGAGTCTGCAAGTCTCGCTGGTCTCCGCGACAAATCTCAGGAAGTGGGAGAGAACGAGGCCGATGTTTCGAATCTCGGAGTTACCGTTTTTGAAAAGGTCTTTTTTTATAAGAGCATCGATGGTAGCTAAAAGTGCGGTGCCAATCAGCATGACGCGCTTCGCATTGCCTTCGGCGTCGTCGATCACTAGTTGCAACGAGTCAGTGTATATGGATGTCAGCAAGCATGAGCGTGACGAACTATGGAAAGCCATTAGGTCGCCATTGAGAGTCAAGGCCATTGACTCAACAACGGACCACATTGCCAAGACATCAGAGTTCTTTTTCTTCTTTTCCTCCTTAGCAAAAGCCAGTAGCTGTCGCAAGATTAGCAGGCACACCCCTTGTCCTCAATTTCTTCTGAACGAACCATATTCTCAATCACTTCGCAAATCCCATAGCCACTCCAGTCACTGAAAACATGCATATCAAAGTAGTCTTGATCACGCTTCGCTTGTTGCGTTTGCCATTCCAGGGTCAATTCGAAACCCTTCTTGGTCACGATCCATTGGTGTTCTGGGTAGTCGTCCGCAGGCTTCTTGCACACGCAGGAATTTCCGCCGTCACATGCTTGAGATACAGCTTCGTCATCCTCATCGACGCCCAAATCTTCCGCAATCTCCTCGGGGGGACGGCAGATACAGATCCAGGTCTTTCCATCTGCGCTTTGAGGCACCTTGCCATCTTTGTCTTTTGGGACGGAGGAGGTTTGAGACTTTGTTACTACTTGCTCGGAGGTCTGATAAGATGAGTCAGCGTCTTAAATGAAGAGTCTGTGTAGAGAAACTTGCAGATCCTTTACTTACAGTCTTCGTGGTTCCCTTGGCTTTGCCAGAGGAAGTATCCTTCTGTTTCCCCTTGCTTTTGCTTGTCGAGGCACTCTCCTCTACGGGCTCATCATGCATCTTGGCCTTGGCCTCCGAACGATTTCTTTTTGTAATCGTCGTTATTGGCGCGTTTCTTGCTATCTCCTCGGCTTTGCCTGCCGACTCTTTCCTTGCTGCTGGTGCACTATTCCCCTTTCCCTTGGCTTTGCGCGTCGAGGCTTTTTTTGGCGCTGGCGCAAGTTCAGCGTTCGAATCTGCTTCAGCCAGACTCCTTTTGGCACGGACCATGATTGGTATGATGCTTTCTGTGCGAGGTCGATAGGGAGGGGCTCAAAACAGGGAAAAGTTATCTTTTCCCAAAGGCGAGATCGTGAACGCGTTGCACCATTCTCCAAAATATTCGACGCGAAATCACGTGGTCTTGTGGACATGACAGATATTTGGACAGGACTCAAACAAAACGACCACCTAGAGCATGAGAATAATAAGTCAACGAACAGACATTCGACCAAGTCTTAAACACCATCGCATACGTAGATAATATCCTACTAATGAAAACAATACCCATCTCTGGAGGAAGTGAACACAAAGCATCAAAAGCGCCGATCCAGTCTCAAGTCCTACTCGTCACTATCATTACCTCAATTTTACCAAAAGTTATAACCGCTTCCGCTGTCTTACATCAGGTAACGAGCTTTTAGTGAACCAAAAGCCCCAATCTAATGCCTCCGGATTTCGCTTTGTCCATATCGCCACCAATAAGCGATTTCTTCCCATGCTGCCTAGCTGGCGCAGGGCATGTTGACCCTACGCAGCAATTGATCAAGTTAGTGTTGCAGCCAGTATCTGCCGTAGTATAGTAAGGACACGTATAAACGGCACCATGGCAAGGCTCGAAAAACGGAGCTGCGACCGATCCAAAGGGTTGTGTGCCAGCGCTCAACGGATTGTAGCAGATTGGGCCGGGGCCTTCGTTGGCGCAGGTATGCCCGTCGTTGAAAAGGGGGATGTTGCAGACGGTGACTACTGCGCCGCCGCAAGAACCCGTGATGGGGACGGTGTAGCCGTCGAGTGATGGCGTTTAGCATTGGGTAAAGAGTGATTGATAGGAAGGGGGTAGAAGATTTTCTTACCGTAGCTGACGTCTACGTTTGTTTAATAAATCGGTGGGCTGAAGGACGCTTCAATCTTGCGACCATCGGCGTTTAAATCATTCCCAATGTAAATACGCCCAGCCCATCCAGATGAATAGAGGATTTGGGTACTGTAAAGGTCACATAGGAGCTTAAACGATTTGAGATAGCAAAAGCGTACGCAGCACCTGAAGGGAAAGGACCAGGTGTAGGATTATTGATAGCACTTGGGCTACCAGAGTCGTGGGCGATTGAGATTGACACTCCCGGACCTAGGCTATCGGTGGTGTGGATGGTCTTCGAATTGCCGGAGTCAGCATTATTTTACTAAAGATGACCTTGAGTGGTAAGTTATGTTTTAGATGAATAGCCTCACGTCTCATTTCTTGATCGTGCCTCCTCACTCCCGGATAGGTATTGGAAGAGGGAGAATGACTCAGAAAGGTCACATACCAAGGGCCCGGCGACCTGGGCGGCAGCTGGCTGCGGACTCTTTGGACCTGGTGTGATCATGAGGTCAAGCGCGCCACCGATGGCAGTACCTTGACCAGGGGCGATGGTTCCTTCAGTAGCGAAGGATGGGCCAGCAAGGGCAAGAACCAACGTCAAGAAAATACTTGCGAAATGCCTGGTAGCAGTGTCGGGAGAATATCAAAGGACTGGTGAATATTGATTGCAATAATATGTCAAAGCCCTTTGAGCTGAAGAAGACTTTGGAAGGATGCTGCTTGAAATGAAAGCAAAGGTGAGCAGGAAGAATGTTTATATCTCTGGGAGCCACTTTCCCATCATACGCCATCCCCAAACAAAGAATGTTGGTCAATCCTAGCTGTGGACTCAATTCCAGGCACGACGCTGAGAGACATCTCCTCTCTTCTGGGAGTCAAATTATCCTAGCATTGTCACATGCATGCGGTAGTTCGTCCAGTGAAATTGGTTCATCAGAGGTCCGTGGGAGATTTGATGGAATGGGCCAGATCAACTATTTCTCCTAGCTTGCACTCGTACGATGCGACTAGTTCTGAACTTTGTGATTGGGCTTGGTCCTGTCCTTCTCCCAGCTTACACTCGCACGCTGTGACCAGTCCTCGACATTGCTACATCGTAGACCTCTCCCCTGTAGGAGATAATGGACGTCAGAGCCATCGTATGGCTGCCTGGATGCCCAACAGTTGGGGCGACCAGTAGGGAGAGAAGTGTGTATCGTGTATGCAAGTACAGATGCGGCACTGGTGCAACATCGCCACCGTCGACTACTCTTTCCAATGGGACTGACTCGACCACTTCAATACATGCGAGGCACACGCCTTGAAAGGCGCTTGGTAATTCCGCATAGCACAGTCGGGCATCGAAGTTTTGTGGTTGTTTGTCCAAGGACGGCTTAGTATAGATGGTCAAATGGCGCCTGCTTCCTTCTACCTAAGGCTCTAGACCTGAGAATGAGATGTTCGTAGGGATCAGACTCTTGAACAGAAGGGTCTCTGTCAGCTCTAGGGGACTGGTAGATCCATCTGGAGGGTAGAGGTTAGATCCAGCAGAACCCACTGGCTTACTCTTTTCAACCACGGAACATGGATATCTCCGCTGAAAGCCACGGACTGCAGCTCCTATAGAGTAAGTTGGAAGAACGCGAACACCGTTGTTGAATAGGAAGCTGCACGAAAAGGATTGTGCATTTTGTCCGTTGAATGCTGGGCAAGTGATCCACCAACATTTGCCCGCTGTAGAGTCTTCTATTGATTGGCAGGAAGTTTTCTTTGTCAATGATCAAACTTCAATCAAAATGGCGGTCGCAGTCCACTGTCCTTGACCCCTGTGAGATCCTAGAGAGAAATGTTTCTTATTTCGTTGCGGCAGCCAGGGGAAGCTTAAGATAGACAAAGGCTCTGATTGGGTCGGTAAGGCACATGTTTAATGCTAACAAATACCCCTAGGGCTACTAGCGCGGAGGAACCCCCAGCAGCCATCTCAATAGGTTCTAGGTATAAGAGAAATGGTGACATGGATGGGCACCATACGGCTAAAATCACTTGGCTAACCAACGCAAGTGACAGCCCTGAAAGCACGCTATTTTGCCCTGGGACATTATAGTGAGTTGGAACATTGCTCATATATTGACGAGTAGGTAGACCACGCTGAAATCACGTGGATAGCAAGTCTTCTTGTGCAACAACAACACTGTTTACTGCATGGCTGGACGTGCGACCAATTCGTAATTGAAGTTCCCTCTCTCCATTCAAACGGACCCCTTCAACCATATTCTGAAAGAATTTCATCGCCACGTAGTCTTAGATTCAGATTAAGCACGAACAAGCAACGGGGAAAAAAGGCTAGGGTATCTGGGCCGTTCCTGCATTAGTCTCTATATTACGGCTCCGACTGAGCGTAACGCGGCGTAGTACAACTAAGATCCCCAACCCATACCCTAGGTTCGTGCTTTCTCATTGGTGCCAGCAAGATGTGAGAGTCCCAAAAAGACTCGTGGCGATGGAATCTAGATATCATCCCTGGAAGACCTTATATGCAAACATCACACTCAGAAATGTCGGCTCGCAGCCGATGATCAGAAGCGGGGGGAGCCTGTGAGCTGATAGAGTGGAGCCTCCAACCACCACCGTCAATATCAGGAGGTTGAACCGAAAGCTTAAGGACAGTAGTGTCCTTGATATTCTAGCTCATCGTAGCTGCATCTGGGAGGGGCGCTACCATAGAGCTTAAAATAAGGAGCCCGAATCTTCCCATCAGACGGCAATCCGTGAAGTAATAGCTCTGAGTAATGGTTCCACAAAATATGAGCCTATTGCCCTTGTTAATTCCGAGGAGAAAAACTGCCGACGACCTTCTCTATGAGATGGCATACCTGGGAGTCTCGGTGCCAGATTTCGTTGACCCCCGTCAAGTCTTCGCCGCGCCCCTACGTTCGTAATCCACGGACTCGATACGTGTGTTGACTTTCGAGATACATTGATTTCCTGACGGAAAGCAGCTGTCACTGATGCAATGGGCCAAGTGTCTCTTGGAAACCATGCTTGCTTTCTTGGCGTCGCGCTTGTAGCCGCGCGCCTTCAACGTCACCACCGCAAAGACTGATGCAGAGCAAGTAGAGTATTGTCAATTGCGAGTAGAACAATCGGGACAGCTTGATCGTTGCCTCTTTGAATCTGCTCACATGGCCTCCCTCCAGACTCTACATCTAGTGCACCTTCCGCCTGATCTCGCCGTCCATATTGCCCTCTATACCGACGTGGAGAACGCATCGTTCCTCCGGGATCAACTCCTACAAGGCAACCCAGACTTCGAGTATGCGCTCGTTGACGCTAGCATAGTATGCGGAAGTGGTAGCCTATTACTCAAAAGTAAACATTAATGAATAGTGCCATTAGATCCTCTCAACCACGCACGTTCTGGCAGCAGTCTTTCGAGCAGCAAACGACTATCTCAACGAACGTTTAAAGAGCAGGAACGTGCATAGCGAGATTGTCTTTTGTCTGGGAGCGAATAACAATGTATGCTATGCACATACTGGTTCTTTTGTACTTGGATGTGACACTGAGTAAATGCAGATAGCGCAAGCCTTTCGTACTTTCGGCATCACCGCCACGACAACCAATCTTCTCGCCATCAAGATCTCCACGTCTCCTTCTATCACATCTTCCAGTGTCGCAGGGCATCTGTCTGCCTTTGTGAAAGGGACCCTGATCGATTTCAACGACCAGACACTTGCTCCTCTAACAGATGCAGCAAAGGTGAGGAAGCTGTACAAGCTGGGTGGTGTCGCGGAGGTTAATTCGAAGGGCAAACGGCGGCGCAAAGATGGTAGTGAAGAGGGGAGTCGAGGCGATGATGTTTTGGAGCAAACCGGGATTGAGAAGGATTCTTCCATCGAGAGGAAGGAACTCGAGGTAGCTGTGTTGGGCTTGATGGCTTTGAGAGGTGCGGTATGATCAGACCGACAGACCAAGCACTCAAGGTAGCTTGAGAGGCAGTTCTGATCAGTTTCAGAGAATGCGCAATGGGTTGCTCCATAGTGACGCGTGGCAGCGCCTATGGAATCAATCGGGGCGCGAACTCACGATGTCGAGTCCAAAAACAATGCCAAGACTCAGGGCCCACAACACAACAAGACCAACATCAAACATAGCAGAAACATAAGCGCCCTCTACTACGCCTATCATAGACGGCAAAAATTGCAAAAACTCATTGGTAGCCGAAGCTATTCTAAGAAAATCCCTGTTCAGGAATTTTTTTACATTTCCGGTAACCATGAAATGTCGATACTGTTGGTAGTTGAACTCGCGTTCATTCTTTAAAGTATCGGGCAACCTCCGACTCACTGGCGCCCTGCGTAGTAATATGCGGAATGGAATCTAATCCACTATGGTTGACATGCAGAACAGGAACATAATTAATTATATATTCTCAACTTTTTAAATGTCGCTGACGAGTATAGTTCGGCATACATGGCGACTACACATTTGATAGCTTCTTGACCTCTGCCATTCCAGAAATGTTCATCATCGGTTGCGAGCACGTGTTTCCCCAATTCCTTCCCAAAGTTTCTTTTTTGCAACGTTTTGACCGATTCCACCACATTCTGTTTCTTCTACAGGGGATCATAGTTGTATCACGTTGCTTTGTCTCGGCTCCGCCACAGCCTCCTCGGGTGTCACTTTTACAGGGACATTTCGAGTATTGTTGGAAAGGCGTATCTAATGTGGGTCGGGACAGATGACAGGTAGGTCTAACGATCAAACGCAGACAGTCTTTTTACCCTGTGCATCTACAAAGACCTCAAGGGCGTCATTCATATTCCGTTACAATCGAAATTGACCCCGTTTCACTTTGCTTTTCATCAGCCTACAGAATCACTGATAGACTCAAGGGCTAAAGGCTGGTCATAACGCGAGTTCATACTTTGAGTGCTTCATGCGATGCTATGAGAATGTTATTATGCCCAACGGTAATGAGAATTCGCCCAGCATTGTAGCTACCACCTTCCCCTAGCACCGCCCCTTAGATTCTCCCTCCACAGACAGCATACGCTTCTGCCCTCACACCACTCCTTCACTTGTAGAGGCGAAACCTCATTGTCCTCGCCCACCCTACCGAGGCCCTCTGCATTCAACCATACTGTTAGGTCTTCCAAGACGACAGGCTCGTACATGAGCATCTTTTCGTAGAAAGTCAGATTCCTTGGATCGTGGCTAGGCGGGAAGCTTGTGATTGCTTTCGTCATTGATTCGAACAGTAGCTTCTGACGGTTTCCAGTAGTGGCTTTATCATTAGTCGCAGCAGTGGCAGCTGTCTGACTGAGTGGGAGCTCAGCGGGTGATTTGGGTGGAGAGCGGCGCCGAGGTGGAGATGGCGTCGGTGGGCTCGAGTCGTAGATTTCGTCCCCTGCTGGAGCTGCTGTCTCGACCTGAGCTTCAGCTGGCAAAGAAGCCTTCTTCTTTCGCTTTGGGAGTGGCGTCGTCGCTGTTGAGTCTTTACGTGGCCTACCGCGTGGTTTCTTCACCGGCGCCTCGTTGATCTTGGCGCTATCTGCCGCGATTGTTGGGTCAGAGGCTTTAGGCCGTCTTCCTCGTTTCTTAGCAGGAGTACCTTTCTTCGGGGACTCGTCAGCAGGATTTGTGGATTGATGCTGTGGAACATTCGTATTGACTGGCACTTCTTGCAGAGCCATAGCCACTTTACTTTCCCAGCATCTCTCAAGAAGAACAATCCTTGCTTCTCGTCTCTTAATACTCTTGAATCCATATGCCGCGACTGCTTTGGTAAGCTGTATATCCGTGGAGCCTTTGTAGTTGGGCATCTGATCTGGCGTAGGCTTTGCAGCGAGAGATCTCTTGACAGAGAAATGGCTCTTGGGCCGCTTCTTGAGTGCAGCTTCGGCAACAGATCGCGGCATCGCAAGCTCTGGCTCTGGCTCTGGCCCTGGCCCTGGCTCTAAAACTTGTTGCTGTAGGGTGGAAGTTGCCTCCAGGTTGAGTTTTGGTGTATCCAGACTTATGTCAGCTTCAGGTCGTTCGCTCTCTCCCTGTTGTGGCTGGGCTTCTATTGGTCGTGATACTAATGGCGGTGACGCAAGCTGGGCCATGAATCTCTGCACCTTTGGTGTTTCGGACAGGTCCACTACCCCCACATCGAGCAGTGAACCCTCAAAATCTCGAGCGGCTGCTAACCAAAGGTTTCTCGACTGTCCAAGCGCAAGTGAATTGTACGGCTTGAATTTTGCGGGAGCTTGAGACGGTTCCCAATCGCCTTCAACAGACTCTGACGCTTTCATAGCTTGCTGTATATCTTTCAGAATCGATGGCGAATCTTCACGTGCAAGCTGACTAGAGGTGCCAAAGATCAGCTCTTGATCTTTGGCAGTCTTCATAGCCGACTCGGGTGATAGAAGTATAGGCTGGGTCGACTTCTTCGCTTTCGATTTTGCTGTCGCAGGCTTCGCCTTTACGGTTCTCCTGGCTGGTGGCTTCCCAATAGCATTTACGGGTGTTTGAGATTTGCCAATTTGCCCATTCGCCGGGTCTCTTGGTTCTGCTGAGGGAGTTGCAAAATATTGCAGCAATGACGTTGTTTCCAGCGATTCAACAGGCATGAAAGGGGCAGTGGCTTTAGCGGTGACTGTTTGTAGCTTCTTGGTCGACTTGCTCCTTTGCGGCTTTTCGGCTGGTTGACGCGCACAGATCCCATTTACGAGCTCAATCTTTCTTCTCTTGACTACCGCCTCACCATTGCCTGGTCGCGTAGCTTCGAAAACCGTGACATTGCCTTCATCTGGCTGCGGAAACCCGAAGCCGCCGAGAAGCTTTCCGAAGCGGACAATGGGCAACGCTTTGGTGGGAGGCGTGTCCGGTAATAGTGCTGAAGCTGTAGAAGCCTCCACATTTGTCACCGTAGTGATTTCTTGCACTGTATCTCTGACTGGAGTCCAATTTCTCCTTATTGGAATGGCCTTTTCTAAGCATAACTCCCGAAATTCCCCTCGCGCTTGCACATCCGAGTCTTGTGTTGAGATAGGCACCATAGAATTGGTCGCAACATTCTCCTTAGCCTTCTTGGTAGTCGTAGACGACTTCTTGGGTTTGTCATTGGACCTTCCTGCGCCGGGCTTTATAATCTTGGCTTTCTTGATCTTCGTCTGTCCATCGCCCTCATCCTTGTTTTTCTTCTTCTTGCGAGGTTTCTTAGCTGCTGCTTCCTTTGGAGCCGAAGCTTTTGGAGGATTCTCTAGTTCAGGATCGACTGAGTTTTTTTCATCAGGTCTTAAGTGGTCCTCGAGCAGCGACCCAGGCGTCTTGAAGACAGGCTTCTTCCCCTTCAAAGACTTTTCCTTCACAGCCTTCTTCTTCACAGCCTTTTCCTTCACAGCCTCTTCCTTCACAGCCTCAGAGGATTCTTTGCTAGCGTCCTGAAATTCATAGCCCGCTGCAAGTCCCAGTCTCTCAGCAGCATTCGGCGAATCAGACTCATCAATCTCCCGTGCTTGGCGAAGTAATGTTGACGCGTTTGCGAATCCCGCCACAGCATATGTAGGAGTGGGCGCTGCTCTGCTACCATCCGGCAGACGGAGTGGCATGCTGAAAAACAACCGAGAAGGCGAAGGCAGGCTAGGTGAGGACGATATGAGGGCAGGCTTGCCATGAGGAGGGGTGATTGTTATGGCCGAATAACAGGGCGAAGAGGAAAGTACGACCGCCATCTTGGTGGGGCGCACGACGCGCTGGAGGAAACAGGAACACGTCAGCGCGGTGTAACCATAGTAATCAAGGTCTTCATGTGTACTACTAAGTAAGTGACGGTGTGAACACGTTAGTTGTAGAATGGTGGTGGTGGCGGTCAGAAGTGTTTAATGTTCGTTACCGCGACATGAAAGTCTGCTATCGCCACACAAACATTTCCTGACTAGGCGAATTGCACGACTGTCACGACTGTTTACTGTACTAGTTGTTTAATCTTGGAATTATCCATCAAGCCAACGTCTTGCTCTGTTCTGTGGCGAAAGAGCACAGAATCGTCTCTTAGCAACATTGAAGAGCCCTACGGCCACGATAGTAGCAATGCCTGTATATAAGCTCGGTGCAATAGCGTGCTCTGTTTCCCCGCTTTTGGACAAGGAAAAAATGAATTCCAAGTCCCTTCACCATCAATAGTGAGAATGAAGCGGCTCCAACAGGGTGAATTCGTGTCAAAATCACGTGAGAAGGAAAGACCAGGACCTTGACGGCTACAGTCACCGGGACTTATGAGTTTGGTATGATTGACTAAGAATTGTGCCTGGGCATGTGTATCATCTTGAACTGCTAATCTATCTCAAAATCATCGCTATATGCAAGCACCAATGACATTTCTACCATCAGTGATCATCCCTCATCGCCCATCTTGTAGACAGGCATTCTCCTAACACGTCTACCACCGCCTGCGTCCATACAAGCTGTCTTCAATTGACTGCCGGTGTTTTTGGCTCGACCTTGTACAGCCACGATTTTCTCGACAGCAATACTCGCAATCGATATCAAAGTCGTTGTGCGACACGTACGTGCCACCTACGACGCCCTCCATCTCTCTAGTCGCATCACATTCCTTCATCAATCCGTTCCATCTCTCGATATCTTTTTGTTGAGATTGCTTTAGGAGCGGCTCGATGTCATAAGCGAACATGGTTCTCCGGTGCTTCCATTTCAACCTGTCCAAGCGGATCAAATCGTCCTTAAGCCTTGACAATGTCAAAAATTAGCGTTACTCTTATGGGACAAAATGTGAATCTTGAGACACATCTTGGGAACGACTTGGCCGAGTGTAGATGGATGTGATACGCGGAGGTATGGAAGACTCACCACTCATCGACCTTGCAGCTCTTGACTTGAAAGACATACTTGATTTTATCGAATAAGCGAGGCGGGCATGTGGTGGTATTCAGGGGAACGAAGCGACGTTCCTGAATCATCTCCTCGCCCTGGGGCTGTGGCGATTCAGCTACGACGGTCGAGCCTGACCTATGGACCATAGCTTGAGACTGCACCCCACTGACCACAGTCGAACCCGTCCTACGGACCATAGCTTGGGACCTAGCCTGAGATGTTGCACCAAGTGGAGCTGGTGCGCCGTACTGGAGATCCTCATATTCGTCGTTCCGAGAGACATTAGTCTTCGCATAGCCACCTGTGCGAACGAGTTGTTGGTTATTGTTGACTGGGAAGTTGTGCATCTCCTCCTCTTCGAAGATCGTGCTTTGGGCTGGAGCGGCTGCAGCCGGACGTCTTCGTGCTGGTGCTGGTGGCTTTGCTGTTGACTGGCTTGCCCCGCTGGCCAATGAGGAGGTGCCTCGCTTCGCCTGTCCGCTGGTGTGGCGCGAAAGATTGACTTCGGACAAAACTCCACTGGCTACTGATCCTGCATCTGACGCGGCTCGCCGAGAAGGAGATGGGCGGCCTACTTGGTTGCCTCTGGCTGACCCTGTTGACACCAAAGATGCCGTTCCTTTGCTTGGAGCCACTGAGCTGACAGAAGACCGGCCAAATTGAGGTCCACGCCCTACTTGAGTACCTCGCGCGGAGGTGTCCGTTTGGGGCATGTTGAACACGGATATGCTATCACTGGGGACAACTGTCCGTGCTGGCATTCTGTTGACGGACGTGTATCTGATATCTTAATTGGCGAAGAATCCTAAAAGGTTGGTATAGCAGAGAGTAGACTGGTGAATGGATGTTTTGCTTGTTGGATAGCAGCGATGTGATATGCTTCTAAGTTTAGACTTACTTTCGTAAGATATCAAGTCGAACTATGGTGCTTGAATGAAAAGGAAGAAGGAAGGTGGCTGGCAGAAACTATTATTTTATAGTCACTCGGGATACACAACAACGGTACTACCGTTGTCGAAGAGAGGGTATATAATACTGGTGCTACTCGCACTGCAAGATACGGATTCAAAGGAAGGTCCACGTGTTGCTGAACAAACAACCCGAAACTTGCCAGCTAATCATATTCCGACAAGATTTACGACGACTGCCGTTGCCATCCCTAATCGCATCACGGAAGCCTATTGTGGTGCAACCCTATCATGCTACTCCGATTGGAGCACCTTCCAGGGCGTAAAGTTGAGTCCAAGTCAGCTGAACAACCCGTCCAAGCTCGTAACTCGCCCTGACTGTGATACCGGCCATCAACTTGTCTATCAGAGTATCTCGTGGTTAAACATAGGGGCCGGAACAATTCTTGAATGACCTTTTGGTAATAGTACATATCTTGACTAGGTTAGACGAAAGGAGTCCGTGGATCAAATGCTCAGAGGACCTCATAGCCCAGTCCAGGTCCTTTTCTAGAGCACAAGACACCTGGCTAATAAGTACGATAGACATGGCGGGGCATCGAGCATTTGACAACATCGATTGCCCTACATGTCCACTATTTCCTGTGGAGCTGACTGCTCGAGGCTAGGTGTACATGGCAAACAACGAAAGTCCCGAAGCTGGTCCTACGTCAAACAATGAGCGAGACACAATGGATCTGGTAGTTGCGCTTTGAGAAACTTGATCGTTCAAGCCTCCATCCATCTTGAACAAATCGCAATTCTTGGTACTACTTGCAAGCAGGCTTCCAATTACACTTAATTTTATTTCAACTATTTAGAAGGGAATATTCAGCAACCTAAAATCGATAGAAATTGCTCATTGTCACACTCGAATATTTAAATCCACTAGCTGGTCGCCCGCTCTTTGTATCACATGTTTGATTGAACGAGCTTGTCTAGCCAAGTCCTTTTTCAAGCAAAGTCTGGGAACAGTGCGTTCCCTGCTCGGCTTAATACTGATCTGGCATGATCCTCGCTCAAACGAATAGCTTGACACGCATTATGACGGTCTCCAATCCTTCTGCTCATACTGCGTCGCTTTGTAATGTAAGCCACTAGTGATCAAGCAAGAAAAGCTGGACATCCTACAATCAGCACAAACAGTCCTCAAAGAGACTCAAAGAGAAATGAGCTCTAATTTCATACACTACCAAGATCTATGGCAATGATCAATATGATGCATGTGTACAGTAATACGGGGTTTTGATATTGATTGAAGATACCTACTTGCGATTGACTTGTCCATCAATTGTTCTGTGAGCAAGCACAGTTCGACCCATGTAAGACGATGTCCGCTATGTGTAGTGTCCGCAGTACTTGCCCTGATACTGACAGTTACCACAATATGGATCATATCGCGAGTAGATTCTCCGAGTGGAGACGCTGGATGAGAAAGAGAGTATATTCGAGAAACCCATGTTCGAGAAACCCATGGGACCAACAATCCCCTCCATCATGTTGTTCTCGTTTTTCCAATCCCTGGTAGCTCTATCGAATCTGTCGATATCCGTTTGCGTGATATTGGGTATGAGCGGTTCGATATTGAAAGGGAGCTGCTCGAAGCTTTTCCCTTTGAAGGTCATCATATCTAGGCGGATGTACTCGGCCTCGCACCACTCTTGAACCTTGTCAGATCTGACCTTGAAAACGTCACAGAAGAAGTTATTTAAAGCAGGAAGCCTCCTGAGAACACGCCAGGTGATGGGAGCGTATCGTTTACCACCCGGTATCATCTCCTCTTCGGGCTGCCCTGCCGGAACGACTTGTGTGGCCCCGTCGCCTCTCTGAATCAAGCCTTGCGATGAAGCATATTGAAGCGAAGGAGCGCCGTATTGGGAGCTTTCGTACTGGTTTTTTTGAGCTGGTACGTTTTCACCGAATGTGACCATAGTTTGACTGTTGTCCTGCGGGACGTTTCCGAACTCGTTTTCCTCTTGTATAAAGCCTATGGAAGGCGGCTGCCCACGGGTTGGGCCAGCTGTTTGGCGACGAGACATCGTCGAGGCCGGAACACTTGGTCTTCCAAGAAGAGTTGGTAAATCCTGAGACTGCCTTGAAAGTGTAGACGCTGAAGCCTGAGGGTTCCGTCCAAGTTTAGACCCCGCGCGGCTTTGAACCGAGCCGAGTTGATTAGGAATTAAGGTCCTTGAGGCAGAGGACTGGGCGTATTGGCTTCCGCCCATAGGTTTGCGTCCGCTCGAACTTTGAGAAGTGTGCCGATTCAGATTAGATTCTGAAAGTGCTGCTTATTGTACGTTCCGAAGGGCCGATGGTCTGCCTGGGGCCTGAAAGTTCGTTTGCCGCCCAAGGTTGGAGGGTGGAGCTCCCTGTCTGCTTGAAGATAAGGCCAAAATTCCGTCTCGACTCAAAGTTGACACCGCGCCATTCTGTCTGCCCAAATTTGAGCTGCACTATTTTGCCTTCCAAGGCTACTGCCCGCCACAGAAGGCCTGACCGAAGAGCTATCTGGGGGAAGGAGTGTGCAGGGCATGTTCAAAGGAAGTGAGATCTAATGTCTGACTATGGCGACGAGTTTTGCAAGTTGCGAAGGCTAGCCTTCCCTTGTATTCGTGTTGATAAGTCGCTTGTAGACAAGCAGAGATGAACTTTGGGAGATTTTGAATATGATAGTAGTAGTATGAGAAGGAAGAAAAGAAAGAGGAAGACGTTTATATAGATACTGAGGATACACAACATTGATGGGGTAGGAAACTCCATTAGTACTACACTTACTATGTGTACAACGAATGTTGGGTACGAGCCTCGACAAGGAGCTCTGTCATGGCGTCCTGATACCGTGGCCCAGCTGTGTGATACTTATATAGACAAACGAGGCTAATTTATCTGGCCACCAGGTGGAATCATTCGCACTTGGGCCCAGGATACCTTATTTTGCAGACCATACATATCTCCAAAAGGGCAGATCGATCGTTGTCTGCTTCGGCGTCAAACCTTACACACAGGACTATCGCGCCTCGGCATCCCGACCAACGAACCAAACACTCAGAAGCTTGCTCTCGTCATGCCACCGCAGACACGAAGATCCATTAGACTTGTAGGGAACTGCATCGTGGACCATACCCATCAAGCCACCATGCCAGTCTGACTTGGTAAGATACCCACTATGCTTGCACACCCCTGTCCCATTTGCCCCGTCCTCTATGACTATCCTCGTAGCGCTCTGCGTTGTCGCCTGAGCTGATACGGCATCAATTAGCGAATAGAGGTCTTCCGATCTTGATAAGCTTTCTGAATCGTTTCCTTCGTCGCATTCTTGGTCTCGCGACGCCACTCGAGACGGAACTTATGCAGGCGGAGCTCCGAGAAACCTCTGTCCAGGGCTATGCTGCCTGTCGGGGAGTTGCTTCGTGTCACCCAATAGTCTTCCGTCACCGTTATTTAGTGAGCCTTCAATACGTTGTACAACAGGACTGCAGGCCGCGCTTCTTTCCCTCAGTCTTCCGTTATCAGAGATCAGCCTTTTTTCCCCACAGAAAGTCAACCCAGCCCAGTTGTCGGCCTCGTGCTAAACCTAGCATATCTTGTGCCAAGCCGAAAGCAAAACTGCCGTACAGGCCTACCCGGCATGTACGTGCTGCTGTCAACAATGGAAACCGGTCTAACAGCAGATTAGCCTTTGTCTATGAACCAATGTTCTTATTTCAAATCCTCACTCCAAGCACTGAATCCCCCAGCGATACTTAGCCCAGCCAGGACAGTAGATAGAAAATCCTTCCTCCCTCTCATCCGATCCACCGCCTCTTCGACATAGAAGAAGCCACCGCCCCAGAAAGCTACCTTCGCTCCCATCTTCATACCCTCTTTGAGCCCTCCGAGCATCCAGTGGTAGTTCTTGCTTTTATGGTAGAGGTACCATCCTGTAGCAGTCGTTGGAAATCGATGTGAATTCTCTGCTCGGAAACGCAACCCAGCGGTCTTGCTACCGTGTGAGAGGCCTAGGGAAAGTCCTGTGAAGAAAGCAACAGCGGTTGCGGCTGGAAAGCGGAAGTAGAAGGGGGTGGAGAGACGGTTCTCGTGGGTGGGAATTGGGCTATCTAGATGCCGAAGTCTCCTTTCTCGAATCCTCCTGGCAGCCTCAGATGGGGCATCTGGTTGTTCCATGATGGTAGCTATTCAAAAGTCTTGATCAGTCCAAGTCACGACTACAAGACAGGCGTAAGCGTTGGGGATGTCTTGCTGATGCTGTCAGACTGCTACATTAAGTAAAGTAGATATAATTTGGCGGCTAAATTGGTACGTCGAAGCATCGCGTCTGGAGGCGCGTGCGCCAAGCTTCTTGACGTCTAAGTCCAAAAGATTGAAGTATGAATCAGTGCCTCCCAAACTACCCGTCAGGTTCAACATGGTACGAGAACTCCTACATTCAAAATCTGTCTTATCGCTGACCCGTGAAGCCTCCCAAAATACCCAGCTCCTCGGAATGGACTTTAAAATTCAAGCAACACAGAACTACCTTCCTACTCTTCGTGACACCAAGCCAACCCTTTCCTGAAATCAAGCAAGAGCTCCTGGATATGATGAGTGGTCGAGGGATCACAGAAATTGACGGCAACCTTGTTCCGTCAGATCCAGAAGCTATTGTCTTTGGTGTGCTCGCAGACAAATACGATATCAGCAAAGGGTGGATACCTCTGGCTATACCTGAGGTGGACGATGGAGACGTCAAAAAGGGCAAGGGTGTGAAGAAGGGTAGCGTATTGAACCAGAGCCCTTTGGGTGCGGGGCTACAAGATGGTGCTACGTTGGCATTTGAGTTTCGAGAGCCTTGTGGTGGAGACGGCATGGATGTGGATGGTTGTTTCACCGTGATCATGCCAAGTTACGATGACGATGGCAGTCAGAGCCAGAGCCTGAGATGATAAGGGACCGTTACGAGTTACGATTGAATGAGCCGCCAGCCCTCAAGGCCAACTAATTACAAGAAAGTGAGGCCAAACCTTGCTCTAGCTTCTGATGTTCTGAACCTTGTCTCTATATTCACTTTCCTTCTACCCCTCTCAGGACGGAAGCCTTCTTCACTTCTTCCTATTTGATAGTCGAACGCCTCACCCCTAAATGTTGGCCCCAAGTCTTTCCCACGACTCGAATTGCTCACGATTTAGTTGTTTTGAACTCAAGTCAACGCTTACGTAGAATCTGGGGAGTCCAAAGCTGTCAATCGCTGGCCTCTTTCCAGGGTGAGCTACCCTTCGGAGTCTCACGTGTGCCTTACCATCGCCGACCTTTCTCAGATGGGTCCACTCCAAGTCAGTCCGGATGCGGCTAGCAAGAATCCGCAAGGCCCCTCGTCTTTGCCTGGGTTCACAGCAGAGCAGATAGAAACTCCCCGAAAACTGCTCATAGCGTCCGTTACAGCTGCTCTTCAGCAGCCTGCTACCCTTGCGAAAGACTTGCCCAAACCCCAGCCTCCCGTGCTTGAGGTTCAACTGGCGGGTTTGAATACGGTACCTGAGGCCTCAGATGAGCCTCGAGAAGCCTCTTCATCCGCACATATATCCACCGCCCAAGCAAAAACCCAAAGCCCCAAACGTGAGTCGAAAGCGGAGGAGTTCGTGACCGTCAAGTTGGACCAAGATGTTTTTGCAGTGGGAGAAGCGAAAATTGTGAAATCCGAAAGCAGCAAACGTAAGGCAGACGTCTTGGATGAGTCCAGTATCCAAGCACCAAAGAAAACTCGCTCAACCGATATGACAATCACACAAGTCGAGCCTAATGCCGCCAAAACGAGCACTCGGCCTATCGTCACGCAGGATAATCTGCCAATTTACTCTAATACCTGCAGCTGGCTACCCGTAGATGGATTTCTAGGCCGTGCTCATCTAATCAACGTCGATTCATACCTACAATCGACAGGCGGACCAGAATTGAAGATGGGCGACGTTGTGGCTACAGTCCTTTACAATTACAGTCCCGAGCTTCTCCAAGATTTCTTCGCAGTAAAGAATAAGCTGGAAGTTAGCTTCACCCGCAAAGAGAAAGCTGTGAGTGGGAATCTAGACTTTTGTATTGAGCGATTCGATACCACAGTATACGTAAGTGAAGCTGGCAATCTACACCACAGCCTTGTTAACCAGCCAGCACAGTGCGGTTTCCTGAAGCGCAAAAGATCTGCCAGCGAGACTGATGCGGGGTCAAACGGAAAGGAGAAAACGAAGAACGCGAACAAGAAAATCGAGACCATCTGGACTGATGTATGTACTTCGTCTGCTTACCAAAAGTGGCCTACTAAGAGCCCATAGTACCTAGACAGGACCGAGATGCGCACAGTAGGGAAGTGGTACACAAGGTTCAAATACATAATGAAACCTAGGGGAATATGGGTGCCAGTGGCAGGTCCTACAAAGGACATGAAGAAGAAACATATCGAGAAATCAGCAAGTGAATACGGGCGTCACGTCTTTGAGACGAAGAAATGGGCGGAAGCGGAGGGCGTCTCTTTCGAAATTTCCTGAACTACTGGAATGTGAATGACCGAGGCGGTAGAAGCGACGTAAGAACATGGTGTCGCATTGGCAGCACTCGGACCTGATGCTGAGACGGTGGTACCGCTCTTGCAGGGAGCGGAAGCCTGGTACAAAGTTCATAGACCAACGTTCGTACTGCGTGCGAATCCAGATTTTCGCTCGCGTTCTTGCGTTCGTTGCAAGAACACCAAGACTCATGATTGTACAAAATGTGATCAATATCTTTCTATTCGTTGGGGTGAGTAGCGAGGCGAAAAAACTTCAAGATGGAACTCGAGTATCCACTGATGATCGATGATGTCGGCAATAAATTCGCCTCACGTCCAACATTTCCTCCATTCATGTAATCCTTCCATACATTCAATAGACACATCTGAACCATCGAATCATCAACCTCTCTGATCGCCTTGGACTGCCTGCCAACAGTTTTAGTATTTGCTCAATGATGCCAGAGTACGAGACACGTTGCATTCAAAACTATTCAAATATTGACCTGCCTTCGCAGGTGTCACGTATCCACTAGTGAATGCTAATTGGCCTTCCGCACCCGATGCAAGATAGAGAACCCGTATAGTTCCCGCACAAATCTCCAGTGATCGTATCCGGTTGCATGACATCGATCCGCTCAAGGTCTTGTAGATCGCGACTCACCGTGAAACAATTCATTGCAATCGCGTTATGATCCGCGTATATTGGTGTACAGATACCGTCTTCATCTGCGCAGGCGCTATCGTTGTAAGTTTCTATTGTAAGGATTGGGGTGGGTGTTGTGCATGACAAAGTTTTCTCGTTCTTCTAATATTCGACAAGAAGGCTTAGGCTGCCGGAGATTGATTCTGGAGGTCTTGCCTGGACCTGAAGGTTTAGCAAGAGGAGGAATATCGTAGCGAGAAGGTAATGCATAGTGCATAGGTGTAAGTATCGAGTGTATTAGAAGGAGGAACGATATCTGTTTTGATATTGGTAACGACATATACCAAGCAGGAAGTTGATTATTCTTTCTCGCATTCAATAGAAAGTCCCGAAGGCTGAAAGGGTCAGATTGTCTTCGAACAAGGTGCGGGAACGAATTAATAGATCCTGACGGTCTCCAGGCGGATTGAGCTGACGGAGAGACAAAAACCTTTTTCTGTTACGAATATCTCTTTTGGATCTCAAAACAATGAGGAAGGAAGGATGCGCTGTTCGTCCGTGATGGACAAGCCACGATTCTACGAGACAAAGCTTTTTGTGCATGAAATAATTACCATCATTACGAAATTTTTACGAAGCACCAGGGCAGAGGTCTGTGCAGTGTGAAACAGAAAATCAAGGATTTGAATGCTTGTGTGACAGAAATGCAGGCCAAATTCATGCCACTTCCAGAGCAGAATCAGCTGGGTGTGGGGCTGATGTTCTCCATCGACATGCCGCTGATGGTGGTGGAGCCTGCACTTCGCACTTGTTTCCATTACGTCGCTGCTGGGAGCTACTTTGTTTTTCGTAACCTCTGTGATAGTCAGGTGAAATATGTTATTTACGCTGTGCTGCAGCTCGACTGTTCGAAAGAAGCCTTCGTATCACTATGAGACTTTCCCTACCTAATACGCAGCTTTCTATTGCAGGCGCGAGTCAGCGCAGCGCAGGATTTCACTGCCAGATAAGTCAGAAGAATGATTTTATTTTATCTATAGGAAACCCCACCTTCTTCACGGTTGTTATCCACACACCTTCTCACTAGTCTCGCAAGCAAGGCAGTTACTGCTGCTTTGTGTAAAATTCTTCTTCAACATTCCTAGCCTTTGGCTCATTGGTTAGGTTCAGATGTTCGATCTCGGTGCATGACTTCCGACATATCCTATCACCAATGATGGGGCCTCTGAACCGTGATAATAAAAACCATGTCGATGGATCGACGAGAGGACGCGGGCGCTGTATCTTTGAGGAAACTTGATTTTAGAACCGAATTGCGCTCCTCCAAAAAGAGACATTTTTTCCATCTTTAGCGCTGACTTTCACTTCCAGAGAACAGAACTGATCTAAATTCCAATAATTACCGGAATCCCAGTCAGTCACATCTGGGCCATAGGTTCACCAGGTAAAGTTCATCAGCTGCCTTCACTGTTTCGACTTCACAGCCCACTGGCGTCTTCGACCCACTTATATATTCACCACTTCGCTCTCATCGTTTCTTCGCCAGTACAACTACCTCATCTTTGTGCCATTTTACGCACTACACTGTCAACAACTTCCATCGCTTCGACTCAAGATAGGAGCTTTGCTGTCTATGACCCGGCCCTTATTATGAGCAATTGAAGACACTTGCCATTAGTGTAAGCCATCATCAGGCCCATAGCCCGCAACCTCATCCAGATCTACTTACACATACTTCAGCAACTCGATCTCAATTACCGCCATGGACCGCGCTCAGACGCCGGCGTTTGGCCTAGCGTCATCTCTAGAAGCCATGATTGAAGCCTCACTTGCGACGTCACTGGAACGTCGTCTCATGGATGCTCTGAATCAGCAATTAGCATCTGGTGCAGGTGAATTGGAAGACCGGATCCAAGCCTCAGTGAGTACTGCATTGGAGCAGCGTCTCAGTAATGGTAGCCTAGATGCTTTGGTCCAGAGCCAGGTATCAGCCGCTTTGGACCAGAGGCTTGGGTCCATCAGCGCTACTATAGATTCGAAGATCCAAGCAGCAGTCAATGTGGCAGTTCAACGCCGGCTTGGAGCTGCGTTGAGGGCTCAAATAATTTTCGATGTGCCTTCAGACAAGATTTTTTCCCCGCCCCCAAGCCACGATAGTGGTCGCAGGTTGTCTACCTCTTACCAGCACAATACGATCGAGCGTGAAGATACCGCGACTTTGAAGCAAGAGACGGAGAGTGGAGCTCACAACCCTGATATTGGAGCGGTGAAGCCGGCAGATGCTTTCATCCAGGAAGAACCTGGGGGATCTTCCCTATTTGGAGGCACAAATGCAGACGATAAGACGTGTTCAGTGAGGAAGAAACCGTCGGTCATGGAGCAGCTTGTTGCTCCAATTGTTGAAAAGGAGAGCTTGCCATCCGCGGATATTGCTCAGATTGGAGCACAAAGTGTCGAGGAACAATCGGTGGTGGAGCAAATAATCGCACCAGTTATGGAGAAGGAGGCTTTGCCATCTGCAAAAAACTCTCATGTGGAGCAGGTCCCCACACCAATTGTTGGAAAAGAGAGCTTGCCATCTGCAAACAATTCTGGTACGAACCCGGAAAAGACCTACCATGTTGCAACGACATCAGCTCGAGTTCGCAAAGAGATTCCAAAGAAGCCCGAATACCTTCCTGGGATGGGCATTCGGTTTCCACCATGGCGTCCCGCACTAGAAGAAGAGAGGGAAGAAATCAGCGTGGATCATGTTGTCGAAGAGGGCGATCCCCTGTTTGTAGAGCAGGATGAGACTGAGACCGAGACCGAGGCGGCAGAGAGTATGCCTTCAACTCCTGCGGAGGGTCAAGCAGACGCAATGCAGGCGCGTTTACCAGCCAGCAAGGGTCGAAGCCTCTCCAACAACTTCGCAAACCTTCTTTGCGAACTCGGAAAAGGGGCTAAAGTTGCGGAATTCAAAGAGCGCACTTTGTGTGCGAAATGCGGCGACACACCAGATGATGCGCATGTCATCAGCTGCCTTCACGTTTATTGTGAAGAGTGTCTTGCCGCCATGGCTTACGAAGCGTCCTCGACGGCTAAAGACGAGATAGCTTGCGTCAAATGCCTTACAATCACCACGGAAGCTGAACCTTGCTCTGTTTTGTTGTCGAGATTCAAACTGCCTGTGACCAGCCCCAAAGATACTCAGAGGGAGCCCGCCAAGAAGCCAAGTAAGAAGCGTACGATCATGCCGGTACGTAAAATTTCGGGCATCTTACCCTTACACCAACACGTGCCTAGTCATGTTGGGAACCATTAGCGGCTTTACCCTCTCTCTACTCCCAAAACATGTCTTTCAGCCCACTCTTTTCTTCATTAACAGGCGATGCTGACTCCGAAGTGCTCGCAGGCAGTTTCTGAAAAAAGCGACGCAGAAGAGCCTAAGCGCAAGAAAGCGAAGAAGACAAATGATCCACCCGGCATGACTGATGGCCCTGATATCAAGTTTCTGTTGAAAAAGGAATCCAAGTTGAGCTCAGCTGCTCACAAACGAGGCCACCCGCGTATCGTTGATGTTTCTACCTTTACTGAATTGACCAACAAGAAGAATTTCACTATGGCAGATATTGTGGCCACGATTCTCTGGAACTACAAGCCCGAGGCGTTGAAAGCGTTCTTTGACGTGAACATCTATCCGAAGTTCAGATTTGCTCGGAAGGAGACCGAGGGCGATAAGCAAGACTTTGTGATCGAGAGAGAGCAAAAGGAGCAGGGCCTGGTTGTGACGGTAAGTTAGATCGCGCTCATTCTTACCGAAGAGGGCTTATACAATGGCAGTGCGGACATTTGCACCGGAAATTGGAAAGCAACCCTCCCGATGGTACCCAATGGGACGTTAGCTATGAGTACATCATCGAAGACAATGGTCGGTGGAATCCGCATGCCCAATTGAAAAACGACCTTCTCCGGTCAAGCAACAAGAGCCAGATACAACAATGGGCGACTGAGCTCGGAACAGAGTTGTTCTTCCGCAAGGTATGGGCTGAGGATCAAGGTGCTGAGATTTCGACGACAGTGTGGACTTCAGAAGCCACAAGCAAGGGAAAGTCTATCTTTGCAAAGCCAGGTAACGGAGAAACCGCAGAAGGTGGGAAGATCGAGAAGGCAACAATGGATGGTCAAAAGCCACAGGCTGGAAAGGTAAAGGGCGTAAAAGCTGGTGATGGAAAGGCAAACGCTGGGAAGGTCGAAGATAAAAATGCAGATGGTGAAGTTGGAAAACCTGACAGTGGGATTGCTGCTGCAGATGCCAGTAATTAGGAGCTGGATACAAGGTTGTGGATTGGTTTTGTGCTGCATGCGACGCATACTTAGTGCTGCTTGCTTTCGCAATTACTCGCTATACTTATGAAGCTTGAAAGTTGATTTCGCTTAGCGCACAGATCTGCGCTAATTAAGCGCGCTGAGTCCAAAGTAGTAAGGCGTGTCTTCAGTCGCAATAAAGTACTGTCGTATGCAATCGCCACCTTTGCGACACATCGAGCACGATCACTTAACCCTGATGGCGGTCTTCATTCTATTAGACTTGGTTTATCTTATATTAAGCTTCGTCATGAGCGGTTTTCTAGATAAGGAAACCTCTCATTCGACGAAAGTGTGGCTTACTAAGGAATAATAAACAACACCAAGTATATTACTATGTCCATTAATCTCACTGAAAGTTTGAGAGCAGAGATGTGTACCACGCCAAACTCTTTGTCGCGCTTTAATTTTCTTCGAAGACAAGGAGTTGTCCGTCGGGTCTTTTCCTTTAACTCGTTTCGATGTCATTTTCAACGTGATACAGATAACATCAAAGTCTTTCGATACCATCTCTCAACAGTGTCAAGAAAGCTGTACTTAGGCATTCAAAAATTTCTGGCCAACCTCGACAAATCAACCTGATCGTCATGCACTTCATTCCTTCCTCCGCTATCCTCTTTCTGGCGGGATTGAGTGCTATCGTTCAAGCTAGAGCAACAGAGACAATCCTATGTGACCCTAGTTCTGTATCGAAAACCCTTGTAGGAACAGAGAGATTGCCATACCACACACCTATTCCAGGCCTTATTAACAATTTACGATGATACCGCCTGCAAAACCCAAGGTCGGGACGTATACCCAATGTATAGGATCCCAACCTTGTTTTAGACCAGCTCTTTTGTCTTAAGCCACGAGAATTGCGAACACTTGAACAGCTCGATCTTAGTACCTTTCCACCTGGACTGGAGTTGCAACTGGCACCCACTATGAGCCTATATGAACAGCATTTGGGAACTGCCACTGGTCCCTCTGCACCTGGGCTAGCAACAATGAGCTAGCGAAAGCGCACTCTACATAGAGGAAATGATCCGACATCTAGGAATGGCATATCAAGTTCTTCATTTGACAACCCAAGAGTATGCAAACGAACGGCGTGAAAATGAATGAGCAACAGCTTGCTGCTTGTCCAGAGTTTTCTTGTGCACACAAAGACAACGGTAAGTGTCTGACATTTACTAATAGCAATCAATGAAATGCGCATGGTCGGTCGAAGACCACTCCACGCACTTGCATTGACTGTCGGTAGCTCAGTTGCGTCTAATTAAACAGTCACCCAAGTGAGAGGTCCTCAGGGTTCCGGCCAATCGACCAACACCTAGCGGGCAACGGTGGGCACGCTATCTGAGGTGAACCTAAATTGACATGACAACGGTCAATATGGTTCGTCGTGGCTTAGCAGCGCATACGGTAATCAGAAGCCTGTGCATCAAACACATTTGAGCGCTCTCTCTGAGGTAATTTGAATCGACACAACCACACTCAACGAGGCTCGTCGAAGGTCAGCAGTGTATATGGCAACCAACAATCTAAGCATCAAGCATCTGCGTATCAATCGTCTGGGAAACCGCGTACTACAGCTGAAACAATGCGTGGGTTCATGCCGGCCCAAGATACGATCTATGAGGAAGAGAATGGAAACTTCCCCAAAAACAACATCCAACAACTCACAGCCTCTAGCCAAGCCTATGGGGACTTCGGATGTGGATCCTCTCAAGCCGCCATGCCAAAGAGTACTGAAAATGCTCTAACTGGAACAGCATTACTCCCACAACCAGCACAGCCCAAGGGCGAGGAGATGATATAAGAGAGACGCTTGATTCCTTTTACCAACAAAGCCATGCCAAAGGAATTCTCCAACAGGCTATGCACAATCTTCTCACTCAAGCTCTGCAAGGTCAAGGAGTGGCTCAGAGAGGACCTCATTCGCTTGGACATGAAGACTTGGTAGGGCCCGAAGGAAAAATTCCGTTCGATATTGAGCCACTTCTGATGCATTGTTCAAAGAGAGACATCGACAAGTGGGACACTTATCGGCAGAATTGGAAGAACAACAAGGATGTCGAGGAGGCCATGGGCTCGTTCGATCGATACTCCCGGGGTGATTCGTATAAAATTCCGTCCAAGACTCCGACTAAGGCTCCCTCTCGGGAATCCGCTTCCAAGAGTCTCCCTCAGTGAAGCCCAGAAAATGTATATGATGCTCGGTGCATTTACTGCTACCTCCAATGCTCGGGATGTGATAGTCGGCACCATTTCGAATCAATCTCAACATATCAGATCCACTACTATCGGCCGCACTATTACCGCGGTATATACCGCTACGGCCATCCATACCCATATTACGAACGAGGTGCGCATTTGGTGGCCTTGGGTACTGGTTGGAGACTTGCATGTAGAAGGAAGGATTGGTAATAATTTTAGGTTAGCTAGCAGATCAGTAAACAGAATATGCTATTAGAAAGCCACAAGTGAATTCGATTGTGTCCATGAGCCTGCTAAAAAAGACAAGCAGCTAAGGCGGCATTCTTTATGTGATTGTGCCTCCTCACTGTAGAGATTGCGTTCGCTTGAAATTCTGTCGCGGACGAGCTTGACTCTAAAGAACAAGGTTACAAGGGGCTCTTCAAGACTTTTCGAGGTAGTGGAGGAGTGATTGATAGGGTACGTTGCCTTTGATTCGCTACTTGTTATTGCTCTAAGCCGCCAATTTTAACACCTTCCCTGCTCTTGTTAAGGTGTCGGGGTTGTTGCCCGATCACGTGCCCGATTCGATATCGCTTAGCGCGCTGCGTCGCGCTTGTTGCTCGATCAACAGCACCAGCTACGCTTAGCCTATAGTAGCAAGGCTTATCCGTAGGAACAACATTAGATCGTCAGTTTATACAGGCGCAAAAGGCACAACAATTTTTCGCAGTTTCGCCGGCGCTCTCTTGCTTTAGTTTGCTCGGACTTTCAAATCCTACTTGGTATTAGCCTTTCGCTAGAGGCTTCTTTGGTATTGAGATCGACCAGCGCGAGTGGAGAGTGTTTACACCTTCAGAATGGCAGCTTCCGACGGAGCTTCTTCGATCAGCGTCGCAATTAGAGTCCGACCTTTCACAGTATGTAATGAGACCTAAGGGGCCTGAAGCTCTGAACTGACAACTTGCAACAGGTTCGAGAAGCTGCGCAATTGACTGCCGTACCAGACGGCCCTCTCTTCCTGGGTGATGGCTCATTGGCAGGTGCCCCTACACCCTCAATAAAGTCAAAGGGCATTCGGCCAGTCCTAAAGGTGGTCGATGACAAGTGCCTGTAAGAAACATCGCGGCAAATTGAGCTAATAGCCCCGCTGACTTGCGCAGCGTATTCGACCCCCCAGAAGACCACGCTATAGCACGGGGCTCTAAATTCACAGGGCCAAACGGCAGAAGATCAAAAGATCAGACATTCGGGTTCGACAGAGTCTTCGATGAGAATACTTCACAAGCAGAAGTCTACGAAGCCACCACCAGGAATCTGCTGGACAGCGTTCTGGATGGCTACAATGCTACGGTGTTTGCATACGGCGCAACAGGTTGCGGGAAAACACATACAATCACTGGGACCGTGCAGGCACCTGGGGTTATCTTCTTGACTATGCAAGAGCTGTTCGAGCGGATCTCAGAGCGTTCGGGCGAGAAGGTGACCGAGGTCTCGCTTTCATATTTGGAAATTTACAATGAGACTATCCGAGATCTGCTGGTACCCGGAGGAAGCAAGCAAGGCCTCATGTTGAGAGAAGACGCCAATCACGCAGTCTCGGTCGCTGGACTGTCAAGCCACCATCCACAGAACGTACAGGAGGTCATGGATATGATTGTCAGAGGAAATGAATACCGGACCATGTCTCCAACAGAGGCCAACGCTACCTCTTCTCGATCACATGCTGTGCTTCAGATCAACCTTTCGCAGAAAGACCGGAACGCCGACATCAATGAGCCTCACACTATGGCAACGCTGAGTATCATCGATCTGGCGGGAAGTGAGCGAGCAAGTGCCACGAAGAACAGGGGAGAGCGGCTTACAGAAGGCGCAAATATCAACAAATCGCTGCTTGCACTAGGAAGCTGCATCAATGCTCTCTGCGATCCGAGGAAGAAGAACCACATACCGTACCGAAACTCCAAGTTGACGAGATTGCTCAAGTTTTCCCTCGGCGGTAATTGCAAGACGGTCATGATCGTCTGCGTAAGCCCATCGAGCCAGCATTTCGACGAGACCCAGAACACACTTCGATATGCGAATCGCGCCAAGAACATCCAGACCAAAGTCACAAGGAACGTTTACAATGTCAATCGCCACGTCAAAGACTTCCTGGTCAAGATTGACGAGCAAATGGCACTCATTTATGAGCTCAAGCAGCAACAGAAGGATTCTGAAGGTTTCGCGTTCGCGAAGTTCCAACGAGAAGCGGAAAAGCGTGAGATAATCACACGAGAGGGCGTCGCTAGAATACGCAAAGCCTACGAAGACTCGGAAAAAGAGCGTTCAGAAAAAGCAGCCAACATGAAGAAGCTCAGGCAGATCGAGAGGAGGATTGCTATGATTTCTTCCTGGGTTGCAGCATTCGACCACGCGTGCGACAACGCAGAAGAAGAAGGCGCTCTCCAAAATATTCAAGCAATGCGCAAAACCGCGCAAGGCATACTACTCGAGCTGGAAGGCAGCAGACACCACTATCACCAACGGCTAACGAAGAGCAACTGGGCCCGTGCCGTTGACTCAGCTTTGCAGAACGCCATCAAGCAATTAAAGGTGGTCGATGGTAGAGAAGATGGACCAGATGCTGCCTGCCTTGGAAGGGAAGCTGAGCATCTGAGGGCCAATGCAGAGCGTGAAGCCTTGCTGGCAGTCTTGGAAGATGAGAAAGGCGGCGAAGCCAGTACAGTCCAACTTCTGTTACAAGCACACTTCGACACCATAGCGGCTGTCCACAGACTCATGTCAATGAGCGAGGAAGAAGCTGTCGGCGCTGCGAAGAACATCCTACGCAAGGTCCTGACGGGCTGTACCAGCGTCACATCACATATCATAAAGCCAGATGGCAGCCTCATACCTACGGAAGCATTCCCGCCTACACGGTATGGAACACCGAAGCGAAAGAAGCAAGTCGGATTGGGGCCCATCTCGCCACTTAAGACTGTGCTAGCTCCGTCTTCCGCCAACTTTTCAAATCTGAATGGCTCACCCGTGCGAATGTCACCAAAGCGACGAAAAGCTGCAGCAGCCAAGAAAGGTGTATCTTTCACACCAAAGAAGAAGTCGCCAGGGAAGGGGCTAAAGAGAGGCGTGAGATGGCGAGATGATACTGAGGAGGGCACACTTGCGGAATTTGAGAAGACGCCACAGCGTACCAACCTGACTCCTGATACCTCTTCCATCGAGCCCACAATTCCTCTCCCACCGCCATCATCCACGTCACTCATGGCTAATCAGTCGATCCTCGCGTCGGAGGGAACAGACTCCTCTCCCATCCCGGCGCCTCCAGTCTCAAGCATCGAACCCAAGCCAAAGCACAATCGCTTCAAGGCTGGATTCCTCGCGAAGAAGACCGACGGCTCTCCACTTCCGCCAACCCTTACCTCATTTTCACCTGACTCTGATACCTCACCATTGCGGGAGATTGAGCCCAGTAAAGCCGGGAACCAGTCTTCATCTCTGTCGTACGTCGAAAATATCAACAGCGATCTGACTCCGACAGACAGCGCCGACAATTCTGGCTCCGACAGTGAAGATAGGTGGCGAGCCAACAAGACCGACGCCATGCAGATCAAGGCCGCTGTCAAACGAGTCTCGTCTGTGGTGCCCAACAACACCAGCCGAGTCAACTCTCATCGGCGACGAAGCCCCACAGCTGCATCATCTGGAAGCCCGCCAAACGAGAATGCCATGTTCACTGCATCACACGCACGGCGAATGGTTAAGAGCGAGAAGGAGAACGATATCAAGGCAAGCGTACTAAGTCCACGCACCGCGCCTGTCGTAAAGCATGCTGCCTCGCGAAGGACTACGATGGGTGAGAGCGGTAGAACTAGGGACGGTAGTGTGGTTGGTGAAAAGGGGGTACGGTTGAGCACTGCTGTTACTGGGAGCGGAGGCAATCCACGGGGAAGCCTCTTGGTTGGCGGGAAAGGCTCCTGGAGATGAGACATTCCTCTTCGAACCACGTTGCCTCTTTTCTGTTCTTCGGAGTTGGCATCGTTGGCGATTACGAGTATGCATGCAGCAGGGCGTTGAACAGGATACAGGAGCATGGCTGTCATCACGTCGATGGGTGGCGTTGTACATTAGCGTTCTATGGTCCGAGAGCATTGGTATTCATTGGCAAGGGGGAGCCAGGTGACTCGGCCTTCTCGATATTCATCTTATGCATCCAAAGCCCTCACTCTTCCAAATACTCGTGTCTGAGCCGACCTGATCTTCACAGAGATGATTCCAGAGACGATATCATACCTTGGCGTTCGCCACCCTGATTACTCATCCCATCAAGCCTGCCCTTGCCCTAAGCTCCTCCATCGACGACGTCAAACCGACTTCGAGTAGATCCCCGATTACAAACCCCACTCTTTGTTTTCTTTTTTAAACGCAAATCACACCCATCCATCAATCTGTCTATCTCACCCCGAAACCTAGTCATCTCCATCTTCGCCTTCCTCACCATCCTCATGGCTTCCAGCATGCCCAACTTCCTTACCCGCCTATTCCGTCCCTTCACAACATCCACAAGCATGGGCCTCAACCCTCAAGGCCAAGCCGCCGTCAACATCCCCGAGAATGCACAGAAATGCACTGTAGCTGCTGGATGCTTCTGGGGCGTCGAGCATCTGTTCCGAAAGCACTTTGATGGAAAGGGATTGTTGGATGCGAGAGTCGGGTATATCGGTGGCGATACTACGAGTCCGAGTTATCGCGCCGTATGCTCTGGACGGACTGGCCGTACGACTTTCTCTTCCCAATCATACGTCCGATGATAGGCTAATGAGTGATATACAGACGCGGAATCCCTCCAAATGACCTTCGACCCCACCCAGCTCTCCTACACCACCCTTCTCCAATTCTTCTACCAAATGCACGACCCCACCACGCCCAACCGACAAGGCATGGACACCGGTACTCAATACCGATCTGCCATCTTCTACCACTCCCCCGAACAGAAGACCGAGGCGGAACAAGTGACGAAGAAGGTGCAGGAGCAGTGGTGGAAACAGGGGAAGATTTCGACGGAGATTCTGGAGGCGGGTCAGTGGTGGGATGCGGAGGACTATCATCAACTCTACTTGCATAATAACCCCGGCGGGTATGAGTGTCCGGCCCATTATGTTAGGAAGTTTCCTGAGTTGACTTGATGTCCGAGAACTTGAGGTTTGGCATTAGAGGATAGGGTACCTTAGGTAACGAGCCATGCATTTTTTGACGCTTAGGGATCTTTCCCCTCTAGAACAGATTATGCTTATACTTGTTCTGTTCTCTGCCATACATGGGGCACGCTGCTGTTTCATTGCATGCATTAAGTCTCCGCTATGCTCTCGTTATACTGTATCACGTGGTAACCACCCTCTGGCTGCTTGAATCGTTAATGGTCAATCACGGACACAATCACCGATTGTGGAATATTGCACCTTCATAACATCGATTCTGTGCTTTACTTACCCAACCATTCTACGATGAATAGGTATTCAACCCTACTAGCAACACCACTGCCACAATCGAATCTCCGCTTAGAGTCCCTTCGCGAACTGCGCCTTCAATTTCTCAGCCATAGTGAGATTCTTCTTGCCAAAGTGCACCTTTTTCTTCTCCTTGATCGGATCATTGGCGAAATCACGGACTTTCACCTCCGCGGAATCCCCATCCACAGCTCCTCCAGCCTCCTTCATCTTTCCCTTCTTCACCTCCGAGACCTCTCCAACCCCGGCTCCTCCAACAATCTTATTCTTCTTTTCCCCCGTCACCACCTCATAATCCTGCTTATCCTTCAACTCCCTCGCCTTCATGTCCTCCTTCGCTTCTTCCACAGTCTGGAAATGCTTCTCATCCTCCTCACGCTGCGCCACCATTCCCTCTGGCTTTCCAAAATGCCAAGTCTTCACGTTGCCATCCTTGCCAAATCCCTTCATGCTCTTCTCAAGAAAGGCCTTGGGCTGAATATGCAACTGGTCAGTAATCGGCTGCCCATTCGCGGTCGGGTTGCGCGGAGTCGTCATGGACCCCGTGCAAGGCCCGGTGCCGTCGCTACGGAGAGGCTTGGAGCGTGGGGGCCCATCGCCGGTGAATTTGCGCGTGGTGGGCTCGTAGGCCATGCCATGGAGAGCTCCGTAGAGGGGGATGGGAGCGTTGGGGTTGGGGTTGAGCGCAGCAGCGCGGGCGCGGGCGTGGGCTTCTGCGACGGATTTCCCGGTGGGACGGCCAGGGATGAGGCGGGGGCCGTGGAGCATGGCGGGGTTGGGGTTTTCCTCGTAGGTTGGGTCACGTGGGTCTGTGGGGAATTATTTAGGTGCTCGCCAAGGTATTTTGGAGTGGTTTGGGGTAAATAACCACCGGAAACGCGGTGGTCGAGGTAGCGTGAGTGTGGAAACAACAATAATGGGGGGTTCTTACCAGTACGGCCGTCTTTTGTTTCGGTCGCAGAAGAATTAGATGGAGCTGAATTCGTCAGCTAATCGAAACAGCTAGAGAATACTTGGGGCGCTTACCAGGCCGAGGAGCCTGAGTTCCAGGCGTGAAAGCAGCTCTCGAAGTATTGATACCGACATTCGACGCGGTGGCTGACGCAGCTGCTAGGACATTGATCAAGTCAGAAGACCTCACAGTAAGGGTGGAGCATAGGTTCTTACCGTTCTGAGGTGAACCAGGTACGAACACAGCTGCAGCTGGGTTCAGTGGCGATGGCTTCTTACCCTGTTGCGGCATGTTGGCGTCTATTTGGACGGAGTCTAGTTGTTGGTTGAGGTAATGATCGAGATCTTCGTCTTTTGAAGACGTTTGGCGATGATGTGTCGAAGTCTGCGGGACAGTGGTGGGGATAGAAGGTGGAGTAGAGGTGTTGGTCGCTGTGTTAGTCGCTGTGTCAGTCGCTGTGTCGGTCACTATGCCGGTCGCTACGTTTTTGCAAAAATCAGCATTTGCTTTTGGGTTACTGCAGGTGCAGGTGAGAGCTCTTTTATTTTGCAATACACCCAATTCTTGCGACATGCTAGCAGACTGTTTCTTCCTGTTTCTAGTTCTGATACGTTCGTCCACTGTGCGGTGCTGGGAGGGAGAAGAACCTGGAGGGTGAACGCGTTCACGAACTCAGTGGCTCACCTAGGCTGTCTATCACATTTCCATAGTCCCCTTTCTCACTGCTGCTCTGTCCGGGCTTTGAAAATAATTTCCCCATTGCAGCAACCGGAAAAGATAAAAGAGATAAAAGAGATAGAAGCGATATACCAGAATCAATGGAAATTCAGGTCGAGGTTGTATTGAAGTGAGGTCCGGATTCTCGCGAAGAAAAAACAAGCGCTACTTTACTGTTGTGAATTTCAATTCCGCCCTACGAGGCTGAACAATGCGCTCTGCAGAGATGAAAGTCGTCTTTTAGGGGGCTACTATCGCGACGAAGAGAGTAAATATTATTCTTTTCATTGTCCTCCTTTGCGGTCTGCTAACCTTCTTCTCAATATCCTATCCTTACTCATTCCCCCGTTACCACCATGCCGAAAGCTCCTACCACCACAACCTGATTGTTGCTAAGGCTTGGATCAGTATGAAATCGCTGGATCTATTGGGAAACATACCAGTACTGCTACATTAGACGAGGGTTCGAGCCTGCTGGAAGCACCTGCTCATCAACGGAAAGCTCGTCGGTATCCCTGGTGACCGTTCGGTTCTGTACCGGTCTAAGCTCCACCGAGTCTCCATCCCTAGGATGTTCAAGACTGATTGTTTGGCGTTCTACCCCCTGTGTCGGTGGATTCTGCGGAGCTGAAGCTGCTCGGCCTGGCTTGCTGGCAGTGTCGATCGGAATGATAAGTCCCTGGTCTCACGCCGCGAGCATGACTCTACCGGAATAACATAAGCGGGCGCAGACCTATCTAATTGGAAATGAGAGCAAACACGATGTATCTGCCAGAATAATGAAGACCGTCGTTGAGATGCCTCCCAACGGTCGTCCATAGGAAGGAATGTAGGCAGCGACCGACAAACAAACAGCGACTGCTATCCAGGTGATCATTGACATTGGAATTGCGAGAGATACGAGCCGTCGAAGTGAGATTGCTGAGAGCATGAACGTGGTAGTTCCGAGAGCTAGATGGGACCAGAGCAAACCGCCTGTAGCTGCGAGGACTACTAGCTTGACACCCGCATGTGATAGGACTCCGACGATGATCCAATCTCCATACCGGATGAATATAGAGCTTGGTTGGCGAGGTCGGGTGACTGTCGAGGCCATGATTGCAAAGAACCCAAAGAAAATACGGTGGAGGATTATTGCGGATGGAATTTCCGGGGGGGATCTCGCGCGACGACGAAGGATGGCAGACTCGAGGCAGGCTAGGGATTGTTAGATATCTGTTTGACCAGCATATGCGTAGATCGTACCAGATGGTGGATTACTTGAGCCTGCTGTGAGGCTTTGAGCGGTGGGGTCGATGTCTGCCATTACTTCAAGCAATTTTCAAGAATGCTGCTAGAGAATGCCGAGCGGATGATGAAGTTGCAAATTGTTGTGGTCGCGTCTTGTTGTTGGTGGACAACCTGAGATTTGCGAAATTGACTAATGCGGGTACGAGCCCTGCAATTCTCCTGCGGCACCTCAGAATTTACGCTTCTTTTTCGCCCCAGCCTGACTCTTGCTCTCCAGCTCTCGCTTCAATTGCTCTCTCTTCTTGTTAGCCCTCTCCTCCTCGGTCTCGTTAGGAGGTGAAGGGCCCTTTGGTAAAAGTGTAGCTCTACTATGCCTCCCAGGTTCCGCAACATCAGGTGCAGAAAGCCTTTCAGCAACCCTTTTTGCATACTCTTTGGGATCGAGGCTGGACTGCTCTAACGCCGCTGCGGCAGGCCGACTGTCTTTGTTCTGTGGTGCACCTACGTGACCAATCTTACCGACTCCACCAATCTTACCAAGCTTGGATTTTGGTTTTGATGCTGGGAGTGTTGGTTCCCGTGCTATGTCCTCTGGGATGGGCTTCGTTCCACCAATCTTGCCTAGTTTAGATTTTGACTTCGAAGCTGCATGAAAATGATCAAACACTTTGTGTTCTACAACTGACTTTAATGGGACAGGTGATTTCCTTGACAGATCCATCTCATCTCCGTCGGAGCTTGAAGTTGTACCATGAGCCTTTGGTGCAATTGCGACCTTTGGCAAGTTCTGTCCATCACGCAGTGCAGCGTCTCTATTACTTGTGGCTTTCAGCCCAGATTTCGAGGGCGTGAGAGAATTTTGGCGATCATTTGCTGGAGCATTGGGCGTTTTGTTCCTGGCAAGTGGAGACAAAGCTTTGAGCTTGAAAGATTGAAGATGATTGTCGCTTTCATCAGTCGTCGACCCACTCGCAGTTTGGTGCTGTTCTGATATTGGACTCGAATTCCGCATCTCAAACTTCCTGGCCGTCTTGGAAGATTCTGTTCTCGTTGAGCGCTTTGGTGGTGTTGGTTGCGTCTGAAAGTCACCCTCTAGTGCAGCAGCTTCTTCAGTATCTGAAATCGCAGGACTACCTATAGCTGGCCGTGGCAGCGAGTCCTCGTGCCTCAACTTCGTCCACCAATCACCAAATTCCAGCACATCTGGTGCTTGGACTCTTTCAGGAACCTTTGTAGAGTCGGCAGACAAGACACTTGCGAGGAGATCTTTCAGGTTCTCTGGGAATGTGCCATCCTTCGCAATGCGGCTTTGCCATTCTCCTACGTCAAATTCTGCCAACCCTTTCACCGAGTTTCCAATTACTCGTCTGGCATTCGGTCCTGTGCCCACTTTCGAAGACCCTGCACCAGGAAACACCTTGCTCAAGTCGAGACCATCAGATTGCATCTTCTCAAGTAGCTTTTCAATTACGTGGTCCTTGTTCCTAATTTGCTGTATCAGAGAAATTTTTTCTACACTTGCAGCTAATTGCTGGCTCAACAAAGGAACCACAACCTCAATTGTCATTACAAATTGGGAAGCAGCCGCAAGCTGAACGTGCCATTTGAGTGGCTGTAGATTTCCTGGCAAAGGCGTAGACGTGCGCAGCTTGAGTTGTTTGTCATTGTCGCTCTGAACAATATCTATGCTTGTCCCATTATTTTGGCTCAGAGCATTCTCAACACATCGAAGGAGAAGACGAAGTTGGCGAGTATCTTCACTAGGATCAATACTCGTGTCTATGCTAAAGGCTCTCTGGATAATTTGTCTCCGGTCCAAGGACTCGGACCAAAGGTAGGTGAGGTCTGTGAGCCATATCTTGTAGTTGGACAGTCCAAAATCAGACTTGATCAGGAGAGGCGGAACAAAGCGTTTTGCTCCCAGCTGTAGAGGTCTCCAGAGTGAGTGCATGGTGGTAAAGTTCAAGCCCAAAGGCTTGGGAAATCGACGGGCTATTTTCTGAGCTGGGCTGCCAATAGATAGTAGCTTAGGCTGCTGCTGCCTAAGACTCAGCCCTATGGAAACCGGGTGAGGTGCCAAGATCCTTCGGCTAAGAAAGGACTAGAGCAGAGCTTAGCTTACTAGCCCCATTGCTACTCAATTGAAGTCACCTTCTCTGACATTACTATCCCTTTCCACAACGAGCAATCGCTCAAGTATGTCCATGCCAGAATTCCGAAAGCGGCCCCAGCCTTCCTCTCCACCGCCATGGCAACGTGCAGCCAAGGATCATCGACGCCAGAATCAGGAAAGCCCTGGGCGTATGAACAGTGGCCGTGCTCCAAGTGACGAGATCAATGCGAGGAAGGAGCAAGAGAGCTTTGCGAGAGAACAGACACGATTGAATCAAATACAAGAGGCGGAGCAGATGCGGGAATGGGTCTCCAAAGAAGACGATTTCGTGCTACGACAGTCCAAGAAGAAGGCTCATATACGCGTCAAGGAAGGTCGGGCAAAATCCATTGACTGGCTGACTGTTACTTTGGGCGTGATCGACCCTACAAAGGACCTTCTAGAGGAGGAGGACACTGATGCCGATGTCGATGTGGTTGATCCCGCCGGCATATTCGAAGGCCTGGGTCTATCTGAGCTACAAGAGTTGGGAAAAGATATCAATGCATACCTTGCATTAGAATCAAATCTAAGTAATCGACGCTACTGGAGCGCACTCAAAGCCATCTGCAATGAATACCAGGCTAGATTGTCGCCCTCCAACAACCAAGGCCGTGCTTCCAACTCGGTGTCTGCAGATATCGAACGTCTGTTGAGCCCTAAGATCCTGAAGGAATTGGAAGTTCTTGAAAAGCAGATTTCGGGGAAACTGCAATCAAATGAACCAATTGACGTCGAATACTGGGCGCAGCTACTCCGCAACGTAGGGGTCTACAAAGCACGAGCTGAATTGAATGCTGTCTATAAGACTATTATTGAGAACCGATTGAATGACCTTAGGCAAGAACAGCGGACAGAGGCGGCTTATGTGAAGGAAAAGCTAGGCCTCCTTCTCAATGACGCCGGCCGCCCATTTGATGAGGCTACTGAAGCCACTGCATCCCCTCAGGCACAGCTTTTCAAATACACTCGACAACTAGATCCGGAACCTCTCTTGAAGCTCAGGACAGAGGATAAAGCTCTGGATATCTTGGATGAGAAAGACTTCCTGGACAGGAATGCTCAAGAGCGACAAAGAGTTCTTAAGCTGAAATACGTTCCTCTTCGACAAGCTCAGTCAGACAAACGAGCTCCCGCATCAGCCCCGAAAGCAGCAGAAACACCCGTCCCGAGTGCTTCGCGCTTTGCACCCGCCAACAATGAAGACTTCTGCTCAGCTACCAAAGCCTTGTATGAGAGAGAAGTTGCTAGAGGAGTCCAGGAAGACGAGGAGATATTTGCTGGCGAAGAAGAAGTCTCTCCGGTGACGGAACCCCAGTGGGCTAGCAAATATCGTCCGAGGAAGCCTCGCTACTTCAATCGTGTACAAATGGGCTACGAATGGAATAAATACAATCAGACCCATTACGACCATGAAAACCCGCCGCCCAAGGTTGTCCAAGGCTACAAATTCAATATTTTCTACCCTGATCTAATCGACAAAGTCAAAGCTCCTACGTATCGCATCGAGCGCGAAAACGGACGCAAACGAGGAGAGTCCTTCGCACCCGCAGGAGAAGAAGACACATGCCTCATTCGCTTTATCAGTGGGCCTCCATACGAAGACCTTGCCTTCCGAATCGTTGATAAGGAATGGGATTACAGTGCGAAGAGAGAACGAGGCTTCCGCAGCAGTTTTGACAAAGGTATCCTGCAACTCCATTTTCAATTCAAGAAAGTTTATTATCGAAAATAGAGCGACAATACCATTCGTACCATTCATGAAAAGCTTCGCCATTGTATCTTGATCGATGTGGTCCGCAAGCAAAGGAAGACACCTTGAAACGTCGATGCTCGACTTTCTCACTAACGTCTATATACGATGATATGAGATATTGTCGGCGCTAGCATTCTACGACGTCATCAAATTCTCCTATCAAGACTCCTACGAGCCTGAGAGAACTCGTGTCCATCAAACATCAGCACTTATCACGAGTCAAGCTATTTCCAGTAGCTTGGTTTGGTTGACATTGCTCTCATTGCAATCATCCATGAAATCGTAGTATGAAGCCTGACGGTGCAATCAGGCTGGCTCCATCACGGGTGGCCGCACCCTAAAATCTAGCATGCAGTGCAAGGTCTCGTTTCGCCGCAGATCACCCAAGCTCAGGTACCACAAATCTACCAATAACACTGCAGCCCCTGACATTCCAGCCTTCCCCAGACACCAAGCATATGATGTTGATTTACGCTCCGTATAACCTTCAAAAAACCACCTGCTAAACTGGTGACCGCTGTCAGTTCTGCACGGGGATCACTGTAATTGGCGCCAAATTTGAACTTGTGCAGATAATTGTTCTAGTGCCTTGGCAGCATGGCATTTGTCTCCGTTTCTTGCACTGCCGTTGGTCTTTTGATGTATGCGGCTAGCCGTCCCATCCAATAATCTTTCCGAACAAGGCCCTGGATATCTTGTACCTTGAAACCTGCACTCTGCAATCAGTAGGCAAGTTCCCGATGGACGGCAATGTTGCAGGCTTATGACTGGGTTTTGCAAGAATGGCATAAATTCATTGGATTTTCAGTTATAGAGAAGCCTAGGACGATGTACGATGAGCCTGGAAAACGTGACGCAGATAGCCAAGTGATGCCCTCACGCAGAGAGGTATACCACCTTACTACTATCACCTCAATACTGTTTGCTAACACCGGCCCTATGCTGCGGGGCCTACTGCGGCTAGCTGGGATGAGTGTTGGCTGCCGTGTGATTAATACGGAGATGGTGAATACTACTTACATACCTGGAAATCATCATCTCGCAAAACATGTCACGCCAGCCTCAAGTCAGACATTGCTGAAGTTTCTACACTAACAGCTTCATTGTTTCCATCACACCAACAAAGGCATACTCGTCTCTTCCTAGTTGCTAAAGGTACGACATTTGCGATACCAGTACAAAACCTGTTCACTGGATTGTTCTCGCCTTCAAGATTCAATTGCTGGCAAAGGCAACCCTAATCCTAAACTAATCTCACCCCTCGGTCCAGTCAGGATGTGTGAGGGTGGCACTCTCACTGTTATGCCTTCTATGCTTGACACTAGAAGCTCAGTTGTCTCAGATTATGGGAATTCTACAACGAATCAAGCCCACATGCAATCTCAGATCACTTCAGAACCTTTGTTCTCATGGCAGGATCATCAGCAATCAGCGCTTTCTAGCCAAGCTCCTTACAGCTCACGGTTTGACATGAGCTACGCTACCTCTTACCCTCAAATTCCAAAGGAAGCACATGGAAATGTCAAGCTAAACAGGTGGGGCGCGTGGGCTGGCGAACCCCGTCGGGGACCCCCGATGCCCTGTATTCCATCACTCTTCGCTCCAAGCAGCTCTTTCCAGTCCAGCGACGACCTGACAGATTCTGTCTCAGCCACTTCGTCAACACCACGTCCAAATCTGCCTCTGTCCTTCAGGTGTAATCCCCGGCCGCATTGGGCAGAATCTCCGGTCGGCAGCACACTGCATGAGACATGTACAGCGCCACGGTCCCTGTCGCCTCCATCCTTGCCTTACGATGCAGCAGATCATATGGGTCCGCCTTTTTATTCCACGGCTCCAGATTTACATGCTCATTGTCAGCCTGGCATGAAGCGCGTGTACCGGGACACTGAAGATATGATGACGGTCGTCAATTATGAAACAGATGGCGAGAGCACTATCAAGAACGAACCACCGTACGCGAAGCTGATCTACCAAGCACTCATGGCCGCCCCCCGGCACAGAATGGTTCTGAGAGACATCTATAATTGGATTGGTGCGAACACGGACAAAGCCAAGGACCCAGCTTTCAAAGGCTGGCAGAACAGTGTGAGACACAATTTGTCAATGAATGGGGTGAGACTGCGCGTCACAGATATTTTTTATGGACAGTGCTAACGAGATCAAGGCATTCAAAAAGGAGCCTTATGACGATCCCAACAACAAATCCAAGAAGGGTTTCATTTGGGTCCTAGAAGAGTCTGCGGTGGGAAAGGGTATTGAGTCTACCACCAGATACAGGCAGAAGACGACCAGCAAAAAGAGCGAACATTCACAAGCCCTGGACCTGAAGAGGCAAAGATCTGGCAGGAAGGGAGGAAAAGCCGCACGAAGAACCGGTAGGTTGGGAAGACCAACAAGGTCCGATGACCCCAGATCTAGCTACTACTTCCAAGGTGTGAGCGAGTGCTATCGAACAGATCCCGACGTGGCTCTCAACTCTCCTGTGGAGCCCCACCTCCAATCATCACCAAGCATGGATCTAAACCCTTCGAGTAGCTTACCATATTGGCTGCATACACCACCCTTGTCCGCACGTTCTTCCCTTCCTGATCAGCTTTGTTATAACTATGGCGACATGAGCGATTATTCCGAGTCTCGTACCACCAATTGCAATACCGACAACTGCAGCTCATACGATGATGCCAACGAAGCGATGCTTCCTTCTGATTCTGGCAACCGCTTCGGCGATCAGTTCTTGAGCAATGGGCTGCCATGCCTTTCTTAGGAAACACAGACAGATTGTGGCTGCACCAAAATGCAGCGGTACTTTGGTCGTGCTTAATTCGGCCAGCTTGGCATCGCAATTATCTACATAGAGACTTCTTGAAAAAAGTTCATACGGGTGGCTCTTTGAGAAGCCTGTTTGCGGAGATCTACTAGACTTCGCTGAAACTACTTAGATTTCCTGCTTGCTACAGATGTTTTTATATTGCGTGCATACGGCCAGACTTTTATGCAAAGCCTTCATATGGTCCAAGTACCTAAGGTACAAATCCTTGTCGATGTTATTGCGGAGTTTATAAGCCAAGTCTCGCGTGTTGGTTCGTAGATTAATCTACGGCTTTTGAGTCCATGTATTGAACCTTTTGCGCTCAGCTGAGTAAGGCCGACGCAGTCTATACCCCAGAGGCAAGCTATTCTAGCAAGGAGCCTTTCAAGATATACTATTTTACAGGCACTGGGCCAGACAACCGAGCACATCGAAGTATTTTGAACATTCTAGTGATCAGCGCTCTACAAACTCCAACAATGGAATTTGCAGAAGTGAGATTGGCTTTCATGCTCAAGAATCAAGAACGGAAGATTTCGGGAATACGATATCTTGCCCCAAGACGCACTGGCTCTGTCTCCTAAGTGCCATGTACCAGCATCATCCTCCAGATGACGATACGGAAACTGGGCTGCATATCAATGCTCTCATACAACCTGCAATCACGTGCAGCAGCGTCACGCCGCGAACCCTGCCGCCTCTTTCTCAATAACCTGGGCACGGATCGGCCCATCTGAATACTGGGGTCCCATCGAGGTGAACCGTAATTATCAACAGAATGGAGGCATAATCTTTCCAACCTCGAGCTAGCCGTGCACGGTGACCGTCATGCTAGCCGTGGTGATTCAACGGTCAAGGTTGTCTTCCACGCGATGTCGGGCCAGCGCATAGTCACACTAACTGTGGATGAGATGGGGAAGGCGATCATGTCTGCCAAATTAGCCATATGAATGTCCAGGAGGCGCCTTCCATGGCCAATAGATGGCGGAGGCTGTGAACTCAACAGCTGTGCGCCGACCGCTCATTTCGCTGACCGTGGCACCGGGAAGGCGGGAAGGATGAAGAAATGACAGGGAATTTGCTCCTAAGGCAAGCCACAGAATCCGGAGCTACCTCATTAGGTGTTTACGATAACGATTTGGCATTCATCGTAGCAATGGGTTTGCGCTTCGCTCTCCTCCCTCCACTAGTGCCAACAACATTTTATCAATGGTCACCAGAGCTGCGACCTCATCAATCGTGATACAGCAGCTTCGTCCCTGTTATAACAAGATTATGTCTCGAGAAGGGCATCTGCGGAAGATCCCCGTGCCAATTCGTTGCCAGTGCAGTCTTCTTCACTTTGCTAAGCTGCTCGGTCTCCTTACGTTCCTTTTCCTCACAGACATACCAAAGCTGGCAATCAAGAAGGTCTAGACCTTTGAAGCTGTCGATTGTAAGCATTCGGGACTGGGCAGTATTCTCGATGACCTTGGGAATATTGCGGCTTCAAAACGCTGGACTTACATCTTAGCTTCCTAATCAGCTTTTCAATTGCCGCACTTCTAATGCATGATACAACTCTGACATTTCAGGGTAACAACCTGCGGGACACCGTATGCGAGCGACCGTATGGTCATTGGACACGGAACTCCCCTCTGCATAGCGGAACTAAGCCACAGTCCCTATTTGTCGCGGCGCAGAAAAGCTTAGCTCTAAAATCTTTCTTCCAGACGTTAATGATGGGGCCGTTAGTTGCAGATTCATTAAGACATCTGTAGAGCCGTTGAACTAAAGACTAGCTTGGAATGGAGAGCCTCAAAGCCGAAAGCATCAACCATTGACCATTATGATAACAGCAGTTTAGGCACAGCAGATCAATTCTTTAGCCATCGCCAATGAGAGCTAGCTGATAAAAATTCGAGAAAGCAAACCACCTTTGAAACCCACCTGGGCGATATGAGATCGATCGAACGATGCAATTCCAAAGAATGACGTGATGTTCCGTATTCACGAGGTAACATGCATAAGAATGAAAATTGCAACCCCTCCTGCATATTCTCCATACTCGCTTGGCTTTTGGCCCTTATCATCCAGAAAATGCTCGTCTTCAGCCAGCGACGAACACCATAGCGCAGCGCCAATCTTCAGCGTCCAACCTCGGAAGGACCCGCTCACCCTTATTGGCAAAGGCCCGTTCCAGCCAGGATGCCTGCAGAAGCCTGACGATTACCGTGCTCGTGGCTCCTGCACTAACTACAATCGTCGTGGTTCTTCCCGAGATGCACGCTACGGCTCAACTGCATAGGCGCCCGGGACTCGACCCCCGTTTGCAAGCGCTAGGGTGGGTCTGGCGCCAGAATAACGAGACCACAACATACGAGGTGCCTTGATCGTGGGAGTGTTCGGAGAATTAAAGAAAGATCTATGGCCAATCAAATATTCACTCAAGCTCTGCAGAAGAAACACCAGGTTTTGTGCTTCACACCCAGTCCCTTCATCACGTTGAGCGATTCCATACTTCGTCTTCAAAGCTTGAAAAGATCGACTTCAGTCTTGCAGTGCCTCAAGAAGTTCGAAAGAGACCTCGAGAATTAGTACCACTTCTCGCGACTTGAAGTTCTTTTGCTATTGGTCTGGGATAATTCCCCCTTTGGTGCCAGCCTTACGCAGCCTTGCAAGCTCTTCCTGTCTGCATCTTTCCACCTCGCCACGATCTCATCAATATAGACATTGCGAGGTGGTCGATTAGCCGCCCATCACAACCACTTGAAGCGAAGCTCTCTACAAGGCGGCGGCCGCACCATATCAACACTCTTACTCATTCTGAGTCGCAATATTCTGGCTGAACTCCAAGGGACCGCTTGAAAGACATTAGCTCGTGCGACAATGTCAAAGCTGCATTTTACTTCAAAAAAACAATAGTGGCGATAAGCAAATCTGCCCAACTCTTGCTCGGTCCGATATCTTCTGTTCCTCAATCGAAGCCGGACAATTCACGCAGTGGAACAATGAGTAGATCATGCGATCGCGCGTTCGAACAGCTTGCAGATCTGGTCCGAATTGAAGTGCGAAATCGCGAATTTGATGGATATCAGCTTGAACATCTGTTGAACAATGCGCGCTCTACTACAGCAAACAAAAGTCCTTTACAAGCATCTCTCATAACTGCCACTACTCCCAAACCTTCCTACCGCGCAAAGCTCCTCCCCATGCCTCCTACCCCCCCGATAGGCGCCGCGCTCTTCGTCACTGTAGATATCGTCGATCCTGTACTTGTCGAACTCACCAGCGCACTACTTGTCGGCGTCATTTGATGAGTCCCAGACGTACTATTCGTCGCCGTTGGGGACGGCGTATTCGGCGGCGGCGATTGGGCTCCCACATTGCCTACGTACTCGCCATCGATCCCCTCGTCTGAGGTTAGAAGGTACATCTCCTGTTGCTGCACCTCAGCAAGAGCCTCGCAGTGACATATCGAATTATACATCGATAGGTATTCATTGTTACTTGGCCGCTGCTGCTGAGGTTGCATTTCAGGGTATTTGACATCAGGGCAGGAGAGCTCATCTCCTGTTGCTGCGTCTCCTCTTGCTGCACCCCTTCAAGAGGCTCACATTTACAAGCCGTCTCACAAAATAGTTACACGGAAGTATTATGCTCCGACACGCCGGCATCATTCGGAATGGGATCTGGGCACAGCATCTGACCATTAAGCGCTACAGGTCCCTGGTCCGGCAGATTATTGAAATTGATGCGTGAATTAGTCGAAGTGTGGGTGGAGCTCGATGTAGTCGTTTGGGCAATTGAGGTGGTTGTCATCTGACCGAATGATACGCTACTTTGAAAGGGGAGGGAGAGGAAGGAGGAGGATCTGAGATGCATTGCTTGGGGAGTGTGGGATTTTACCAACCTGAAAATCGCTTCTTTGTAACGGTATACGATTCTCAACTATTGGGACTGGGAAAGGGTAATAGTCATTTGTGATTTGAGAGAGTAGGAAGGACAGCGCTCCATTTGATTCTTTCATTTTAATACCTACCACTAATGAACAAGGACATTGTTGCTGATACAGCATCCGTTCCAAAAGCCTGCACAGCCGTGCTCGAGACCACGACATAACCCTTTTTAGAGAAATCCAACTTTTGTGCATAGGCGCAAATTGTGTGAAACCTCGTGGAACGGGAAAATATGGCGGGTACCTGCTTTAGCTTGTCGCGTATAGCATAAGTGGTGTTTCGCCCTTTTGATGGAGAAACACATGAGCAAGGCTAGAAAGCTATCATTGAGATTTGAAAAGTATGTACGACGTTCTCTATTTCCTTTTTGGGGCTCGCACCCGGTTTTGGTTGAAGCGAATACATATTCTCCGAAGCAATCATAACCCCTGACCAAACAACCTGCGAAGCCACCAATCGGCACTCATGTATGTATGTACTCTACACCAGAGCGCCGAATAATCAAAGACAACTCATACCGATGCTGTTTGTTGTAAATGCACCAATACTATCCGACACCTCGCTAATGATCAGACATCCACCTTCCGAACCAGCGCCTACCTTTCCGTTCATGATGCTTTTTACGAGTTCTTATCTTTGTAGAACTTCCTCATAATCAAATGCAAGAACAAGTTCACGTTCACCCTGACTTTTCCGTCGGGGAAGAATTCTAGAAACTGGGTGTTGTTGAATTGCGCCTGCAACAGATCATCCAGAGGTATCTGCGCACTGGCACCTGGTATCGCAATCGGTCCGTTGCTGCCGTCAATAGTGAAGACACCAACTTCATTCGACGATATTGTGAGATCAATCTTTTCCCATTGATGTTCACTGTAGCCGGCCCAGCCTACAAGGATGCCTCGGTTGGCAAGATCTTGCGCTGAGTACTTGAAGGAGCCAAACTTGGGAACGCGCCCTGAGCGTTGGAGCTCTCGCTCGTGATCCCACTGTTTGGTGAAGGGCATAAGGAAGCGCTTCTTACCCTTCTTATTCTGAAGGGTCACCATGGCCTGCTCGATGTAATCGTTGTAGGTTTTTAGTTGCTGTTCTAGGTAGGTGGCTTGGTCATTCAGGCGAGCGAGGGTAAGGCGCACGGTCTCGAGCTCGCGTTGACGCTGGATACGTCGGCGATGTTTCGTTCGAATATCAACAGCGATGGCGTTGAGCAGATCTTGGTAATGGTTGTGACGAGTAAGGCGCCCGAAGTGTTCAAGCCGAAGGATGTTTTCTAGAGCGGTGCGCTTCAGCTCTGCATAACTCATTGACGAGATGTCAACCATTGTGTTGGCTTCAGCATAGGCACCACGTTTGCTACTTCCTGCTGACAGCTCATCACGGACAAGCATCTCCCAGCGGTCTTCATCCTCCATGGTAATAGGCTTAACCATGATCTGCATAAGGTCGCCGCCGGATTGCACCCGGATGATGTATAGAATACAGCGCTTAGTCTCCATGAAGAGTGCCTTGACTTCAGCGTCGGGATCTGCGTAGCAACGTCAGCCTTGTTCAGATGAAAGATAACAAAAGCTGGAATCTCATACCTTCAGCCTGATGCAGCTTAGGGTTCAAGGTCAAAGAAATTTCGGACGAGCTGACGTTCATGAGCTCGTGCTCATTATTCTTCACGTTGCCAAGCTCGCGGATAACTTCTTGCAAGATGTCATCTCGGGTTGGGCAGATATATGATGCATCGGCTGCGACGAGGTGATGAATTGAGAAAATGTCGGCCATCTTGATGTATAACGTAGGCTTGATCCGTGAGTAGAGGTCATTGAACTCATCGATATCGAACTGGGTCTCAGCATTTGGCACATCGATCACTAGATGAGTTTCATTAGCTGACGTCATTTAGTCATGAATGCAGATAGAGTTGCTCACAGCTGCCCCAGATTTCCCCAAGACGCTGGATTGACTCCCCGACGTAGCTGTTGAGTGGCTGGAGGAATACGTTGTCGCCACCAAACAGCCTTCCTGCAGCGGCCTGTCCCACAACCTTCGATACCTCGCCGATGTTTCTTTTGTGCTCTTGTGACAGACCTCGATCGATGACCCCATATTTCTCTGGCTCGGTCAGAGCGGGCTGTAGATAGCTCTTCCAGACCCAGTGACCGACGATCTGCAATATGTAGCCCTGCTCTTCGTGCTTGAACCTCGAGCTAAGGGTCTGGAACATATGCTGGGCAATGTATCGAACGCCGAATGGCATCTTCTGAAGGTGATCCTCGAGGGCAGCAAAAAACAGATCTGCAATATCACGAAGATCTTGCAGGTGAGTGATGAAAGTCCGCTTGGTTTCTGGGTCGCGAATGGCTGCTTCGCGAGGAATGTCCGGACTTCGCTGGCTCCTTTGACCTGTCCGCAGCTGTTCGTTCTCAATCGCGGAAAGATATATCTGCATTGGGTCGCTTTCAAGATCCAGCTCGGGGTTCTCAATGATGCTGTCCTTGACAATCGGAGATAGGATGTCACGCATGAATGTGCGATCTCGGGGTGACTTGATGTAGGCGCTGAACAGCTTAGCCCAGAAGAAGTTGCCTCTTAGATAGTCTTGTATCGAGGGAGAGTGGTCGATCTCTTCCTTCATGGACCGTGTAATGAGCTTGATCAAGTAGTACTCTTCTCGCCTCTTTTGAGCATAACCAAATAGTCCCATCATCAAATGCTTTACTCTTTCGCACTCTTTCTCCGCTGTAGCCTGTTCTCTTATCCGTTTGAACAAGCGAGCGAGATACTGAGGCTGAGTCTGGAGGATGAAAAACAATTCTTGATAGTGCTCCAGCTTCCTCCTTGAATTTTTATTGAGTGCCTTAAGATCGAATGGATCCTTCGAAGAAATCTCGGTGTTTGTCAAGAGGCTGCCAGCATCACCTCCAAAATGCTTTTGATGTTTGACGACTTCATCGAGGGTTATCTTGTTCTTCACCAACAGAGCGATTTTGATATCCAGCTGTGTGATGTATTGATCAGCCATTTCATTTTGGCGCACGTGCTGCACAACGGTCTTTCGGAGCCTTTCAAATTCCACTTCTTCATCGAAGTCAAAGTCGCTGTCATTCAACAGATGTACGAAGCCCTTGACGGTACCAACAGGAGGGTTGTTGCCTGTCGTCAAGCTCTTGTAGGCTTCGCCTTGCAATTTTGCTCGAACAAAACTCTGCACTTTTACAACTTTCTCCATGTTGGCTTTAAAGAATCTCTGCTTCTCAGCAAACTTCACACGGACCTGTTGCGCTCGTATGGCAGCCTGAAGCTCAGCTATGGCAGACTCCTCATCTTCTAGTTGATTGAGTACATAGCCGAGGTCTGACCTGACCAGCAATGCACGAGAAAGTGCCTGCAATTCAATGATTTCGGGCGAGCTGGAAAGCAGGTCTTCACGCAGCTCGAGCTGCTGCTGCCTGAGAAATTGGCCACGAATGTAGGCTTGTAGTAAAGTGACTTGGGAGACGTGTTTATTTAGAGCACGAAGGTTGTCCGCATACTTTTTTCGCAGCAAGAATGCACGAGCTGCGGCTAAGATAGTAACCAGTTTTGGCTCCGAGTCCTTGAGTGAGGATCTTAAACGAAGAATGTCCTGTCGAAGGCGATCTCCCCGTACAATTGCTTGGATAGCCATAATCGACTTTTGCTGTTGGCGAAGGTCGTTCCTCATTGTCTGGAACCATTGCCGACAGAGTCTTCCCCTCGCAACCGACTGCACCGCACGCCACGTCGCATTCAGGTTCTCTAAGGTCCTCCTCTGCTGTGCTAGAGACTTCCTACTGTTGACCGCCCTCGCGGCTGCTTGGAACTTAAGCACTGCACTTTGGGCTTGTAGAAGCAATTGCTCGTCATCTTGAATCTTTCGGCGCTGAAGCATGCCCCTAATCGCGGCTTGGAGGCCGTTCACGGCAGACGTAGTATTCATAGTCTCCTTATGTTGATCGTCAACTAGCTTTCGCTGGAGTGCTCCCCTTATAGCCGCTTGGAGTAGTCGAATGCCAGACTCCTCTTTTCTTGCACGTAGCTTCAAGATTTGCGTCTCAATTCTTGACTTTCTGGCACGCGTTAAGCTCTGCAGAACAACCACCTCGCCCTCTCTACCTCTCCACCAATCCTCCATGCCTCGTTGCTTACTTCGTACGATGAAGCCTCGTGCTACACTTTGAAGATCGACCGCAAAGTGCTTCATACTCAGACGGTATTCGGCAATCTCCCGAGCCCATTTTCCTCTTATGAAAGATTGGAGATCAATGAGCATCTCTTCTGAACCCCACAAATCCTGCATCTTGTCCCCAAGGCCTATGCGAACAAGAGATCCTCTCATTTGAGATTGAAGATCCACGACCATCATCTCGTGCTCTGAAAGCTCCCGTGCTGCCCTTTCCTCTTCGGTCTCCATAGGCTCTGGTACTGGCTCCGGTTCTGCTCCAAAACTAGCACCCATGCCTGAGAAGCTAGGCATGCTAATGCCGGCCTTGTCTAAGCCCTTCTGCATCTCTTCCAGCTCGTGGTGTTCGAATTCAAGTTGACCGACAAGGTTGCCTATCCGAAAGTCCACGATGCCTTTCCTGTAGAGTAACCATGATAACGCATGGATGCAGTATATTACTTTTGGAATGTTCTTTTTCTCATAAAGGTCAATCAGTTCGAATCGAAAGAGTTCAGGAAGTTCCATGTCAGCTAAAAAGCGAAAGAAAAGCGCAATGTTGTCTGAATGCCGAAACTGTAACTTTGCATGTCGGAAGATTCGTATGGGCTGATCCGGGTAGAAGGCCTGCACGATTTCTGCCAGGGTGACTCCATCCCGCAGGGCTTCCTCCAATTGCACAATCGGGGGAAGTATCTTGTGTATAATATCCTCTATCCATTCCTTTGCTTCTCCAATATGACAGAGGTACTCATACGCCTGCAGAAATTGTCTTTGCTTTTCCATCCAATTGCTCTCCGACCATGCTGAGCCTCTGGTATTGCTCGATCCTCCAGTGGCTTTCGTTGCTTTCGTGGATCCTGTTCGCTTCAGCTGTCGCCGACCTGCGAGCCCCGCGACTGAGGGCGAAGACATTGCAAATTCGTCACTTGAACCAGTTTGAGCAAACTTCGAGAGGGTCTTCAAGTATGGAGTTGACGATTTCTGGAGAGTTGTAAGATCTGGCGAGGATAGATTGGGCGCGTGGGGGTTGGTTTCCGAGTGGTGCAGATGTCTATGCGACGCGGATGACATTGGCGTCACAGAGTCAGCTCTACCTAGGACCATCGAGCTCGGTCGTTTCGTCTGTGGCGGATTGGCTTGCGAAGAGTATGCAGGTCCTTCGTAATAGTATTTCGGCGGTTCAGCAATGTTTTGTCCTTGGATGTATGATTTGAGTACTGGAGGGGGGGACGAGGCTGGACCTTGTGGCAAAGGCCTCAATGATTGCCTGATGCTTTTGTATCCACCTGCGGCGGAAATCTCAGGTCGATTGGTCTCTTCTCTCCCGGAAGCACGCGTTGGAGACATATCGCTAATACCCCGCTTGTGACCTGCCCCATGTTGCTGGTATGCGCTGGAGGTTGAGGATGACATTGTACTAGTTCGGCTAGGAGGAAAGGGATTGGAGGACGAAGAATATGTGGAGGAAGTGGTAGAAGCGTTTGAAGCCGTGTATCGCAGTGGACTTGACCTGCCAAGCGAATTGTCTGAAGCCTGCGATTGGCGATGGTAGGCCATCACGTCACCCGAAGGTGATTTATCTCATCCACAAGCTCGGTAGACCCTTCCTCGAGACCGAGCCTTGATAGTCGCACCTGCATTCCTTGCTAAATCTGTCCGTCCTTTTGGCCTAGCACAATGGCAATTGTCTAAGGCAAGAAGCCAAATTTTGACGACTGAACTTTCAGAAAAGCGCGCATACGACTTATCGCAATGTTGGTGACCTCCTTATCATTTCAGACCGTGGGCGCACAACAAGCTCTGGGATGAGGGAGATGTTGACGAAACGAGAAACATAAACAATGACGAGGACGCTAGACTTAACAATGTATAGCGCTGATCAGGGCGCTTGGCGCGTCGCGTTCGAACTTCGGCCCCACTATCAAAGTTCTCGTGGCCAGCACGAACTTTTCCCTTCCTTCTTGGGAGAAGGTCACTTCAACCCGTCAACGTAACGTCTTTGTTGACATATATAGTTGACTATATCTATCTAACTATTCAGCGGCACGAGAAAAACCACCAAAAGGCTCAAAGCCATGACTCTCACCAACGGCGATGCCACTAATGGCAGTTCTCAGCTTACACCTGAGCAGAAAGTCTTAGACCCTACTAAAGCTCTCGAAGTATTGCGGGCTGAGTACTCAGCTGGCGATGGGCTGGATGCAAAGACTCTCCTAGACTCTAAGATCAACGGTGGCTTGACATATAACGATTTCTTAGTACTACCTGGCTACATTGGTACTGTCTCGCCATGCACTAAGGGATACATCGTTAGTAACCTCTTGTTTCAGGCTTTGCTGCTTCAGATGTTGCTCTGGACACCCCTGTCACCAAGCGAATTTCCCTCAAGACACCTCTCGTCTCTTCTCCCATGGACACAGTAACGGAACATTCAATGGCAATCCACTTGGCTTTGCTTGGAGGTTTAGGTGTCGTCCACCACAATTGTTCGGCCGAAGATCAGGCAGAGATGGTCAGGAAGGTCAAGCGATTCGAGAATGGGTTCATCCTTGATCCTGTCGTCCTGTCACCAAAGACGACTGTTGGAGAGGCGAAAGCGCTGAAAGAAAAGTGGGGGTTTGGCGGCTTTCCTGTCACAGGTAGGTTTCTGCGGCTCGTCAGATTGTTGCAGTGTGCTTTCTATGATTATGAGAAATATATTATAACTTTCGTTCATCCAACACGATCTCATCGTAATGCGGAGGAACTATCTTCAACCCTATGAGCAAGCACCCAGCCACATTTCTATACCAAACGCCATCGACATTACACAAGCTGACCACTGCAGAAAATGGTCTCCTACGCTCGCCACTGATCGGCATGATAACAAGCCGTGACATCCAATTCCACCCCAAGCACGACGATCCTGTCACAGCGGTCATGTCCACTGACCTTGTCACCGCTCCCTCTGGCACCACCCTTACGGAGGCCAACGCTGTTCTCTCTACATCTAAGAAGGGCAAGCTTCCTATTGTCGACCCTTCGAATAACCACCTCATCTCGCTTCTTTCTCGCTCCGATCTTATGAAGAACCTTCACTATCCTCTCGCCTCAAAATTACCCCACTCGAAGCAACTCATCTGCGCCGCTGCAATAGGTACACGACCAGAGGACAAGGAACGGTTGAAGAAATTGGCAGATGCGGGACTCGACATTGTTGTTCTCGACTCATCCCAAGGCAATTCAATATTCCAGATCGAAATGATCAAGTACATCAAAGAGCACTACCCAGATCTAGATGTGATTGGCGGTAACGTCGTAACCACAGCTCAAGCCGCTTCCCTGATCGCCGCTGGTGTAGATGGCCTACGCATAGGCATGGGTTCTGGCTCAGCCTGCATCACGCAAGAGGTCATGGCTGTGGGTCGGCCACAAGCGGCGTCGGTCTACAACGTTGCAGGCTTTGCCGCTAGATTTGGTGTGCCATGTATCGCAGATGGAGGCATACAGAATGTGGGCCATATCGTGAAGGGTTTAGCACTGGGTGCGAGTACCGTCATGATGGGTGGGCTCCTGGCCGGTACGACAGAGTCCCCAGGAAGCTACTTCGTTAGTCGCGAAGGCCAACTTGTTAAGGCTTACCGCGGTATGGGCTCCATCGATGCGATGGAGGATAAGAAAGCTGGAGCTGCGGCTAAGACCTCAAAGGCCAGTAATGCTGGCACAGCGCGCTATTTCAGCGAAGGCGACAGACTACTTGTCGCTCAAGGCGTATCGGGCTCAGTACTGGATAGAGGGAGCGTGACGAAGTTCGCGCCATATCTGCTGGCAGGTCTGCAGCACAGTCTGCAAGATATCGGGGTGAAGAGTCTTGTGGAGCTGCGGAAGGGCGTGCAAGACGGTAACGTGAGATTTGAATTACGGACAGTGAGTGCACAGGCCGAGGGAAATGTCCACGGCTTGCATAGCTTCGACAAGAAGCTATACTCATAGAGGGCTCGATGGCGGGGTGGATAATGTCTTATAAGAATGATAATATAAAAATACTACTCACCCAGGGAGCAATAGACTTGCTCAAGGCGCCGTCCCACTACTCCAAACACGGTCCTTGCACCCGAGTATTTGAAGTAAAGCTGCATCGTGCAATTTGGTTCAATTCCAATTTCACACTTCCAGGCCTCATACTTGCCAAAAACGTCTGGCCACCTTTGCATGCGCTCATGCGACTAGCATCCCTCGACTTCCAACTGAACAAAGCATCAACCAATACATCTTCGACGAAGTCACTCACAGCTCTCCCCGCCGAGCTCCTCCTCAAGATCACCTACGATCTCGACGTGCTGTCCTCACATGTCTCAAACTCACAAATCGCATATTCAACAAGCTCATCACCCCTCCCAAACGCTCGACCCTCATTCAAATGCAGGTCCTACTCTACGATCACAGAGGCCCCCCACACTTTTCTTGCAAAACATGCGCTCGTCTGCGTCGCTGAGAATCTTTCGCTGGCAATTATTTAAACACCTTGCCGCAGACGATTACGGATCTGTGCTATCATCGTGCTCTTCGTTGCTGCCACCCGTGGCGTTCTGGAACCGGTTGTGGTATGAGTGGTGATCAGCCTTCTTATTCGACAGGTTCAATCATCTGGATCAAAGGTGTCCGCCACGTGGTGTGCAGAAGCTGCCCGAAGGTTGGCAGAGCAGCGGAAGGGGGTAGGGGCCTTTTTGGTTGTGGGATTTGTGAGGATTATTCGTGGAGTAGCCCGGTGGAAGGCATGGCGAGGCTGGCCATGTGAGGCGCATAGGAACGTGGTGGGAGTGCTGGGTGTCCAAGATCGAGTTCTGGTTAGGCTGCTGCTGATTCCATAAGATGGCTTGAGATGGATGGAGCTAGGGTATCGCTTGACGTTTGCGCGGTGTATGTCTCATCTCGATGGATCGTGAGAGAACCATCAGAAGCCTTTCGATGATCGGTTTACTCACCTGAGATATGCCTTGACGTTTGCTCTATAGACATCACTTGCTCAGAATGCAAAGATATAATTATGCTATATGGAGCATGAGAGAACAAGGGGAGGCATAGCAGCCACTTTACTGCCTTCGCCTTCTGAAAGAAAAAAACTCGTCGAAAGCACCTATCCTGCCCAGATCCTTAATTCGGCCTCCCAGAGATTATGACGCCTGCCACTCCTGATCTGCTAGGTATTCCCACTGAGACGAAAGTCCAAATCATGAGCTATCTTGACTACCATTCGTGCACTTTAGGCCTGAGACTTGCTCACCGCAAGTTCTACGTTCATATCGCACCCTTCAGTTACCAGCATGCAATCGTTGTCGCTTCAGTAGGCTTGGATCCCCGTGGCCGTTATCTCTTCTGCTTCGGTCTAGATGACAGCCTCTGCATCGCTTGCTGCGTTTCCAGCAATAAGTGAGGTTTCACGAAAAGTTCCCTTATCTAAGTGCAGGGCCAGGCTTGTGTGATATGGTGCGACGTTTGCTGTAAATTTGGATCAGGTGTCCCGCGTGGCACTGGCATTTATTCCTATACCTGTATGAATTGTAAGGAATTGTCTAAGTCGCCCAGACCGCAGCTAAGGTGGAAGAGGGGTTGTAGAGGCAAGATCTACAGTAGAGTGGTAGAGAAGGAGAAGGCGACTGGATCCTCGACTCGAGATAGGGATTGGAGTGGCATACTGGAGCAGGATCTCAATCGAGGAGGCAATGACTCGATAATCATGTAACGAGAGGGTAATGATTAGCATTATCCCTTGTATCATGAGTGAGAAGAATTGCCAGAATTAGATTACTAGAAGCTTCATTAGGTACCTTCCGTAGTGGACTGAACCCATTCTTGAGCAATGCATTGAGCTCTGTTGAGCAGCATGACCCGCAATTTGTCGAGCAGCTGGGCATGCTGCCAATCACTCGCTGGTATAGCCTCTGTGCAAAACTTTCAGGCCGATCTCTTACTTGGTCCCCTCTTCTTTTGGGACTCTGTACTATCAAACGTGCAAGCTAATTAGATACTTGCAGCGACCTTCTCTTCTATCATATCGTTAAAAGCATGCTTTTAGTGAATATTACTGCATGAAACAGGCACGGAAGCGATGAGGCCGATGTTTTCAAAGTAAAGATAGTTGCGTATATAAATCAATTTGTTTCCGTCAAGCTTCAATTTCTTATTCAGATGATCCAGACCCTGCTCTACCTGGACCGTCTCTTCCTGCTTCGCTCTCTTAGTGGAGCCCCATGAGTACCCGTAGTAACTTACCTTCTAGCAAGGTTGGAGTGAAGTGATACGATTCGTTAGGTCGGAATAACCATGAGGTATTCACTTTACCAAATACATCTTGCTATGAGGTCAGCCTGCCCGATACGCCAACACCGTTGGGCAAGCGGACTCGATTTCTGCAAGAGACTTGGTCTCTTCGAGCAGGCTCTGCAAGGTTCTCGGTACCAAAGAGCAATACAATGTACCAGAACCGGGCTGAGGCTTAAATCTGGCAATCTAGTAGCCTTCCTTCGCGAGCATATCCGTAATATCTAGATAGAAAGCAATAGCATTGAATGTTCTCTTATTGCCTATCAACTCCCATGCCAGCCACCTCAACCGATTAGTCCAATTGATCAGGTCCAGATGAGTGACCCCAACGAGCGTGCCCTTGTACGTTCCCCATTTGCTACTCACCACACTCACCAATCCGTCGTTCGGTCCTTCGACACTCTCCACAATTCGATGAGACTGCCTGAATGCAGACCATATTGGTGGCTTGGCTGTAGCACCATAAGAGAAGTATGCCACTCCTTCGCGGTCAGGAGTTTTCAGGTTGAAGTCTTCCTCCATGTAGCGTCTCGTCAATTGGCTGAATGCGCCTGTCTCAATCTTCATCGTCCGTAGAGCTCCATATATGGTTGGCAATCTTTCAGGACCGATTCGGTCGAAACAGTAGTCGGCGAAGGCAGATCCGCGGTGGGGGGAGGCAATCGTAGTCAAGCTCCGCACCTTGACATTCGGTGGATTTAGCCGACTGATCATGTACCGTGCATCCAAGCCGCCCATGCTATGCGCAATAACGTTCACACTCTTCCCTCCAGCTTTTTTCTCAATGTCCTCGCTCAATCTAGCTGCACGCTCTTCGATAGAGGCTGCGGGAGGGACATGGCTGAGGATGACTTCGACTCCGTTCGCAGTCAGTGCTTCGGTGATGCCACGCCAGTAGTGTACGCCAGGCAGTAGCTTGCCGAATAGACGGAGCTCATCAAAGCCAAGGAGACCGTGGGCAAGGACGATGGGATTGTGGGGTGTTTGGTATTTGGTCGTCCGGAGTGTGGCATACTCGTCCTCTATGACGGGTCCAAGGATAGAGATGCGTGGATCTTGGGACTCGTGCCAGAGAGGTGTAGAGTTGAAGGTCCTACGAGCAATCGCGAGGGGAAAGATACCTCTCGAACAGCATCTAGAGGTCGAGGGGACGAAAAGTGCCATATAAGTACAGCTGGAAGAATTTAATGCTGCAGTAGTACTGCTACGCCGGCTCGCTTCTCGATGCGTCGAGAACTGCAATCAGTCTCTTCCAGCGCGATGTAAGGAAGCATTTCATTTCAAATCACTGTAAGAAAATGACGGAATAAGAGAGGAATAAGAGGATTAGCGTGCCAAGAAAACACTCGCGTCACACGCGTTTGTGACGAGATGAGCGTCATCTTTTTCATTCACGACTTTGAGATCAGATGAAACGTGGCAGCCTGTGTGGAGTCTGTATAGAGCCTGAAGCGAAACTCAAACACAATCTCTAGTCGTGATATCGTCCTCTACCACGGTCAATTGCACTGCCACTCGGGTGAAGGAAAGGTTCTACTTGGACCACCCATGTATGAAGGGTGTCATCTGATTGCGGCTGAAGATAGGCCGAGGATGAGTTGAAGTAGGAGAAATGAGTCCCTTCCTCGATCCTTGAATTTTTATATCTCAAGGAAAATACAGCCAGAGCAAGATCCATTTGATGACTTGCAAGAATGACCGCGATGCATCTCTCTCTAAGTATATCCCTCATTCAGCGCTGTTTTGCCCAATGCAAAACACGCGGCAGACCCGATGGCACATCCGTTAAGGATTTTCTCTACGACCCCAGTGTGAACGAGAGCTCCTGTTGTGAACTCGACTACACATGCACCAGCAACTTTTACTACACCAACACCGACGGAGGATAGAGCAGTCATTTCATGTGCTAATTCCACATTGTTCAATGCTGCGTGTCCATTAGATCTAAGTCTGTCTCTGACTAAATGCTGCCACGTTGCTTGTAACCTAACGGTGTCCATGCTTCAGATATTGGTGACAATTCGTTGGCGGGTGTGCCTTTGAGAATGGAAATGGATACGAGAGTCCAAGAAGGGACGAGAGTCCATGAATTGTATGATTAGGCGTGTTCAATTGAAATGGAGTGGAGTATATGTGATCCGTAGTGACTGGTGTATGCGTGGCATCAAGCATAAAGTTCGAAGCGACCGCTGGTGACAGCGAGGTCTTGAAATATTTTTCCTTTTCCGCTCTCTAGGGCCGATGTTGGCGCACCGATTGCTCCTGGCTATACAGTACTTACAAAGAGATCTCACCCTCGGCGCGATTTTCGATCGACCCTCCTACTTTCCTGTTGCCCGACTGTCCCTTTTTGGGTCGTTTTTGTGGCGCGGTGACTCGTCAGTGTCTCAAGCCGATCTTTGATACACATGCCAAGAATGCTTTTCAGCTACAGCAAGACCGTTCGCGACGCGCGAACATGCTGAACGAGTGCCAGTGTACGATTCTTGAATCTTTTGATTTGTGTAATCATAGGGTCTCTGGGCCAATCAGATTGCATGCGAGGAAGAACAAGCCGATGTAAACCTACTTTCGAGCTGTTACCTACTATTCTGTACTCCTTCAATGAATCTCCCGACAATGTGCAAGGCCCACTACCATATGAGACGAAATAGTGAGAGCTCGATGCATTTCATTGATCATAACTTCATCAATATTCCTTCCTACGTTCACCTCGCTCGTACATCCTAATTGCTATTTGATCCAAGGCTTGCCTCACACTCCTCTCCGAGACCTATGTAAAGCTCAAGCATCAAAACGTCAGCATCCCCAGCCTACCACCCCCAGCGCCCGTCCTCCGAGTCGGCCAATGACTCTTCATTGCACCTGACAGCTTCCCGTCGCGGTACAATTCACTGCCCATCAAGCCTTCTGGGGTCGACTCCGGATGAGAGCCATACCGCGTCGACTTCCCTGCTAGTAGATCGCGGTCACTAGTGTCATTGGATGGCCCTCGTGGCATTCCTTGCATGTTCTCGAGATCGAAGGACCTTACGGAGCGCGAGTCGGATGAGGAGGATGCTTGGATGTTGATCAAGATGAGTCTGATGAGAACGAATATCAGGCAGAGACCGCAGATGACGATATCGGCCATGTAGAGGGCTTCGCCGAGCCGTGGTGTTTCGAAGGTCACTGCGACGCCTAAAGTGAAAGCTGCGCGGATGAGGAGAGGGAGAGCGATAAGGATGAGAAGGAGGGATGCAGTCTGTTGTGCAGTGTCAGCTAGTATCGTCATAGGATGGGGAGGAGTCTTACACTATTGCGTATGTTTCGGTGAATGCGGGTCGTGAATATGCAAATAGCTCCTCCGAAGATTCCAAGAAATGCGAAACGGTAGAGTGCGTCGAATGTGATGTTTACGATATAGACGGTTGGTATTTCGAGCCCATTGGGGCGTCCGAACAACGAATTCTCGGGCTCGAAGACTTCAAGCCATTCTCTCCGGCAGTCTAGGCCCAGAATGGAGAGAGAAAGTGCAGTGAGTATGAAGCAGATAAGGTAATGCACCCATAGAACAGCTCGACTGCTGTACGTGTCCTCGAATTGGATTGCTGATAGAGATGGAAGAGGAGACTGAAGATTGCTACAAGTAACAGGATGTCGAAAAAGTTTTCCAGGTCGCTGCAGATGAGGCTCACTAGAATAAAGGCGGCTGTGATTTCGGCTCCATGGTGAACAATAATGTCATTGGTGAAAAGGAAGGCGTAACGTCTTCGAAATATGTGAATCAGCGACAGCGCTTCAGTGCCTGATGTTGGCTGTTGATCTAGACTTACATTATAGCCAGGAATATGGCAGCGCAACATACGTACAATTTGAATATCGAGCTTGCATTTCGACGGGCCTTAATGCCAGCAAAGATAGCACCAACGGCTATGGCGATAAGGGTCAATAGCCACAGACCATGGATTGCTGTCGTCGCGGTTTGAATGGGATCTTCTAACCCTTCGCCGAAGACGGGTAGGTTTGCGTTCCAAGAGCCCAGAGGATAGCTACGACCGTAGTATGACATTCTAAATCGGATAGAAGTTCTAAGACGGGAATTTACACAAGGAAGAGTAAATCAGGTGCACAAGCAGCAAATGACGATAAATGCTTCAAGAACAGATTTGTACGGTAAGCGAATACACAGTACGTAATTCAAGTCCCGGTTTTCTGACAAGACAAAGCAAATGGAAGAAGGGCTCCATATGTGCATATCGCTACAGCGAGGCTGTAGGCCACCAAAATTCATTCTTCAGGCAGGTCGCGGAGCTGTGCGAACACGCAGCAGTGGGCTTAGCATCATGGCTGAATGTGAAACCTGTTTTATTCTAGGGATCTAAGTGAACCCTCTGTCCATCAATTTGATTCTCGAGTTTAGGTGCACGCATCGCAATCTCTTCGTACGTGCACCTATCAAGTGGTCTTCCAGTATACTTTCATACCAATTTGATCTTAACAGCTTAGATACGCGGGGAAAGCCTGAATGATGTTGATAGCTAGGAGGAATGCAAAGCAATGGACGACCGCGTTGTTGATGGTCCGGACTTGATAATACGCAGCTAGTAAAACGGCTAACCCTATCGGTACTAGTTCGCTTTTTCTTGGGCCACAACCGTACTGGTTCCACGCTCACATTGCAGATCGCCTCATAGTGATTGTATCAAATGCTCTGTGCGACTGACCTCGATGCTGAGTATGCTCACAAGAGGAATTACGGCTATCAGTATAAAATAATCAAATAGTATGGCAAGAGAACGCTTGCACGCAATAACTATGTTACTACCGCGCTGTTGTCATTCCATCTCTCCCCACATGGCTAACTTGATTCCGCTTTCATTACAGTCTGCATTTCCTGTCAGCTATCCGAGGAATGGAAGTTGGTGAGAATCGCCATTCGCGGCCCAACGCGATATTTATCATTCCAGGGCCCTGTTTTTAATTTCAAATCTCAACTGTGTATAAGATCTGTCGCTTTTGACATGCCTGTGATCCTTCAAGCCTTCTCCAGTTACACTCTTTTGGTTTTGTCTTTCTGTTGAACAGTGGATATACGCTGCCGTAACGCCACTCTTTATACCTGATACCTATCGCATCTGAATCGAATACCAACAATCTTCTTCTCTCTTGTCAAGATGAAGGGCCTTGCTGCGGCGGTCCTTGCCTTTGGGGTAACCCGCACTATTGCTCAGGCTGTCACAACAATATCGATCAATACTGGTACTTGTGCACCCGCGAGCAACGGTGGATCTGGAGGCTCTGCCTCTGAAGGCTCCGGGACCGCAACTTCTAAAGGTGGTCTTACTACCGGCACTGATGGCATTCCATACGAAAGCAATGTGTAAGCCTCCCTCGTGATACCCCACGAACTTACCATTGAACCTTTGTTAGTCCAGACACAGGAGCACCAATTGTTAGCAAGTATGGAACCTACAATTTCGATGGCATCTACGCTATACCCTCTGGTGGTACCCTACTCAATGGCGCTGTAACAAGCAGCGGCGAAATGACAATTGAGTATTGTGCTACTTTCTGTCAGGGAAGCGCCTTCTACGCACTCTACCATGGTTAGTACTTTTTCAGCCGTTCAACAACCTCATGTTTCGTGGTGGCCTGTACGTGGTTTAAAAGGAAGGCCTCGCTGATTGACTCTAGGTGATACATGTAACTGCGGCAGTGCTGCACCTTCAGAGGCGCCAGTTGCAACCCGCCGGAAGGTCAAAAGGCAGGCGCCTCCGACTATACCTTGTTCTGGAGATAGCGGTGAAGCTTGTGGTGGCTATCCTAATTTCGCCAATCTGTATGCGCTAGAAGCTCCCTCAACCTCTGTAGAGGTCGTCTCCGGCACCAATTCTGCAGGCGTTGAGACTACTGGCACCGTAACATCTGTCATTCCTGCTACCATCACCCCCCCAGCTTCCGTTCCTGGAGGCTCTGGAGGTCAAGCTTCTGTCTTTTCCCAAGAAAGTCAACAAAGTCAACAGAGTCAGCAAAGCCAGCAGAGCCAGCAGAGCCAGCAGAGCCAGCAGAGCCAGCAGAGCCAGCAGAGCCAGCAGAGCCAGCAGAGCCAGCAGAGCCAGCAGAGCCAGCAGAGCCAGCAGAGCCAGCAAAGCCAGCAAAGCCAGCAGAGCCAAGAGAGTCAGATCAGCCAGGAAAGCGTTCTTGGCGTGACTACCATTACTGCTCCACCCGTTGTTCAGAGCCAGCAAAGCCAAGAAAGCCAGCAAAGTCAACAAAGTCAGCAAAGCCAGCAGAGTCAGCAGAGTGGAGAGAGCCAGGGAAGCCAACAAAGTCAGCAAAGCCAGCAGAGTGGAGAGAGCCAGGGAAGCCAACAGAGTCAGCAAAGCCAGCAGAGCCAGCAAAGCGGCCAAAGCCAGGGAAGTCAGCAGAGCGGCCAAAGCCAGGGAAGTCAGCAGAGCGGTCAAAGCCAGGGAAGTCAGCAAAGTGGCCAAAGCCAGGACAGTCAGCAGAGTCAACAAAGCCAGCAGAGCCAAGAAAGCCAATTAAGTCAAGAGAGTCAATATCCTGTCACCGGTATCACACCTACGACGACGCCTGCAGGCATTATGCCGTCAGGGACAAATGTTGTCGGCTCAGGTATGTCGCCATCTGGGTCTGGCTTGATCCCGGCTGGGTCTGGTGGTATTCCTGGCACCACACCAGGCTCAACCCATCATACCGTTGGCCCTAACACTGCTGCAGACCCACGATGCACGAGTACCCAGGTTACCCCCGCCACTAATTACCCAGCACCAACACCAGTCGAATCCGATAGCTTCGGTGTTCAATACAATGTCGAGTGCTACAGCTATCTCGATGGTGTAACAAGCGACCGATTCACCCACGCCGATAACTTCCAGGAGTGTCTGGCAGTTTGCAGCATTTTCGACGGGTGCGCTGGTGTTACTTATACAGCCCCTGTTGATCCCAACAATGAGAACAACTGTCAAATCTTTATTTCGCTTAATAGCAGTCCAGGTTTCGCTTATCCCCAAAATGTCATCGCCGCCGTGCCTGTCAACGGCCCAGTCACTCCTGGCGCTATTGGCAACCAAAACCTTTGCACGCAGAGCCCATCGTACAATGGCAGCACTTTCACCGACACCTTCGGCAAATCCTACAAAATCGGCTGCGAACAAAATACGAATGGCGGTGTTGGGAACATTAATTTGCAATCCACGATCTTTGAGACACTGGAAGAATGCCTGACTTTCTGCAGTCTCTATACTGGCTGCGTCGGTGTCGTTTGGATCGGAACCTATAGTAAGTCTTCTCGAATTCACGATTCCCTTATCCGTAGCTTGTGGGATTCGCGGAATATGTTACAGGGGTATTTCCCACGTTGCACACTTCTTGGACATGTCGCATCACTCTTGATGCTCCTCCAAATGGCAATACTGACTGTGCAATGATGATTAGCTCAAGGTGCTAGCAAGGCGAATGCGCCTGACGGCAATTGCTTCCCATTCTCAGCTGCTGGCACGCCTCAATCATTTCCGGGTAACGCATATGCCTTACTCCAGTAATAGGTGCATACATGTCGACGACCGCTAGATGTCTAGTCAGTACACCCTCCCTCTTGTTAAAGTTAACGAATTGCTGAACATGCACCGCAGATTCGATCACGCGCCTTCGTTTCAGCTTAGGATAGGGTAGTACAAGTTCTGTCATTTTTTGGGCGCCTTTGTTGTTTAGATTAGATATATTAGTATAATTCAGTTTTCAATGTCAGCATCTTCTATTCTTCTCGATAGCTTCAACATACTAAAAGTGCAACAATGTCATAGCATTCACTCTCATCTAGCCTGATACACAGTAGACAAATATTCTGTCCAAGCCCCTCAATGCCTCGTGCACAGCATTCTATCAAGCCCAAATGAAGGCCTAAACGCCTATTATACAGATCATGGTGGATCATGCCTTCGGCGCAGCAACCCGATCAGGAACCTCAGGCTCAACATCCGTAACCACCCTCAACAGCTCCTCCACGACTTCATCACCCTTTTTCACGCCCGCCTCTTTGATGCTTTTAAGCTGCTCATCGGCATCTTTGCTAGCGTCCTCTTCAGCTTTTTTGTTGCCGCCGGTTTGCTATTATTGAACCATTCGAATAAGCAATTGGTGGGGAGAAGTGTGGGGGCACGTATGCATGGCAGCAGGCACCTTCTTCTCGAATTCCTTGAACTGGTCGTCTTTCTGCTTTCGATACTCCTCGATCTCTTTTTGGGCTTCGGATTTGGCGTCTTTTACTCGTTTGGATCGGTCTAGGAGAGGGTTAGGTGGGGTGTGGGAGTAGGCTTATGGATGCATACACTCTCGAGCTGGAAGCGATTAGCATATGTTACCCACTGCTTTTGGAAACACTGAGACGCACCTTTCTGAACGATCTTCTGGGCTTCTCTCTCGGCCTGGGGTAGCTTTAGTATTGCATTTTATAGGATTCGTATCACTGTCCTTACATCGAGGAGGGTCTGAATTCCCTTTGAATTTTGTGCGGACTATAGACTGTCAGCAATAGTATCTATAGGCCACAGTAGAATTAGGTTACCATAATGGCAAGGAAGAACACCAATTGTAAACGTTGATGGTCTGGATATGGAAAAAGGAAGGACTGCGTTGTAGTTGGAGCTTCCAGACCCCTGCTCCGCCAAGCATCGCCATTCAATCTAACCATTTCGCCTCGTTCTCTTTCTCATCCGTACTACTATACAAATTGCAACGACATAGCATGTCCCGCGCAGCCAAACTCACACTCGCAGGCACATCCATAGGTGCCGTTGCCATCGTTGTCCTCGTCCACTACCAGCAGAATTCCGAGAAAGCAGTGAGCATCTCTCCCTCCTTTTGCCTCCACTACATTTTGCCCACTCGTCTTCTAGGTCTAAACTTACAGTCTATTTACAGGCCATGCACGCAGGCGTCATACGAGATATTGAGCAGCAGCGAGTAAAAAAGGAGCGGCAGGCGGATTTTGAAATGCAGAAGGCGCTTGAGGAAGAGTATAGAAAGGTGCAGAAGGTCCATGATGGCGGCGAGGAAGGCGCGCAGGGAGGGCAGGGCGAGAAGGGGAGGGGGAAGAGCTGGTGGAGCTTCAGCTGAACACTGAGAAATACAAGGCTCGACTCAAGATGGTTTATGCATTGCCAACAGAAGAGACCATGGCCGATTGAGTTGGACCCGCGCAAGCGACCAAGTCTGGACATGGGAAATTGAACAACGTAACCACGCCTGCGCGCTATGTTGCTCCGAAGCATGATTATGGTTCAATGCTGTTGAATCATCTATGATATGATGCTTCAACAAAGTACAGCCGTTGCCGCTGAAGTGCAATGTGTTCACCCTTATAACGAATGTGAATACTTTTGCAATCGCAAATCCAACCGAGGAACACTATTGGACCAAGAGGTTCTTGGTAGAACGTAATGTTATGGAAGAGGGGGTTGGTGTCTTGATGAAGAAGAGCGAGAGGACAGAGCTGGCTGAGCTACGCCGACTACCTGCTGGAAGATTATGGCATCGAATCATGCTTCAAGAAAGCCGTCTTTATGGCAAAGTCTACGAGTGTTCTGGACAGGTTTGTCTTTCATGGTGGAACATCTTCGTTGTTTGGGCAATAGGATTATTTGGTCTCACTACCGTACCACGCAACGCTGGACGACAGACACAGGAAGTTGGGTACGGGACTCTTGCCAGCCTTCAGCGAAGTGCGCCATTCATCGACGTACAGCATACTCCGTAAACGGGAATGATACTAGAGTCTCGAAGTCGGTCTAGAAGAAAGCAGCACCTTGCGTTGGAGGTACGGACTAGAACAAGTCAATCTGCTTCGTAGCACACTTTGTTCCTGCTACTGAGCTGTCATGATCTTGGACGTACGATGGTCGGTCAGTCGGAACATTGCACACTAAATGTGGCCTTGCTTTGTAAAACCGCAGATTTCACCCCTTATCCTCATCAACAACACCTTCTACACAGCCTTCAGAGGACTATTAAAGTGCAAAGGCTTATGAACTAGGTTTTAGGTAGTTACAGGGCCACTAATATGTATGAAAACGGTAAAATCTGTGGTGTTATAAGGCTAGACCCTTTCTATTTGGTGTGCCATGTTCCGACTGACCGACCCTCGGTAGCCTATGACGATGGAGTCGCCTTATCATGTGACTTGGTGTCTTCGAAACAAGAAGGCTGGGCCAATCATCGTCTCCGCTCTTGCTCAGATATCACGAACTTCAAACATGCGCTCCATCCTCCCAAATCGCGCGTCCCAGCCACCCACCACCTATCGATAACGTAGTAGCTCACCTTGAGCATGGTAAAGCCTCCTGATCCTACCAAGCTGAGGAGAAATGGATGAGATGTCGCAATCTGCAGTCCCCTCAGCGGCTTCTGCTACACTTGATTCACTGTTGACCCAATCTTCCCTTGGAATGCGTGGGACAGAGCGCCCGACCTGCTGTTGCGGCCGTATACACTGCGCTTACTTGGACCACAATAACGCAGCTCTGGAGGGGCTTGAGAAGGATTTACAGAGTGCGGCGCAAATCGGCCAAGTACGGTTAACATCTTCTTCGGATATTAGCAATACATGTCTTAGAACCACTATGGCTCCCCCTCATGTTCGTGCACTGTCAGCGGATATGTCGCTGACCTTCCCTCTACAGGCTCTACTCGCTCGCCATGAAGCATACATAGAAGACGCCGAGGAGGAGAGGCGCAAGATGGGGGCGAGTATTGAAAGGTTGGAGGCAGATAAGAAAGAGCTGGAGGCTGCGAATGCTCGGACAATAGAGGAAAATCGCTATTTGTTAGATCAGCTTGAAGAGATCAACAATACCGTCTCGAATTCGGACGCCGAGATACTGTCACTCAACACTACGCTGCAGTCGACGCGCAAGGAGCTTGAAAGGCTGACCGTCCTCGCGGCTCAAGCGTCTCATCTTGAAGCACAAATGTCGAGCATGGAGAAAGAGCAAGCTGATCTACAAGACCAGCTAGTGTCAAGGGACGAAGAGGAGCGGACAGCCGTCCAACGGTGGAAGGGTGCCGAGCGCACTGTCAGGACGTTACAGGAGCAGGTCGATCGTATAGAAAGAGAAGCCAAAGAAGAGCGAGCGAGACATGCCGAGATTGTGGCTCGATTTGAAAGGCGAAGGGCAGTCGAAAGGGAGTTGGAGAGCGCAGCAGGGCGTTTGAAGGGTGCGGCAGCCGCAACGAGTCTTGAGAAAAACGGCAGCAATAGCGTGGTGTCACATTTCGTCAAGGATATACTACAAGACAATGCGAATCTACAGCTGGGGATTGTTGAATTACGGGAGATGCTGATGGGCTCTAATGAGGAGGTCGAGAATCTTCGTGAGCAAATGATGATGCATCAGCCAGTCCAATCACACTCTGAGCGATCTGGTTCTGGAGAGGATTTGAGCAGTGAAATCGCGAGGACACCCGCCGGCGAAGCCGCAGCTGATTTCCACGTTCATCATCACTATCACGCGGCTCCGACAAGGGAAACTGTCAGGGAGAAACCAGGACTTCGACGACCGAAGAAGCGGCGCAATTTGGCCTCGCCAGGACTTCGTACACCGAGCTCAGGCACACAGACACCGCGAACACCCATCATGCGACCAACGCCAGCCTCGTCCGCTGCGACTATACTTTCGCAAACCTCTGTCAGTATACCTCCTCCTTCTCAAACTTCGTACGCACAGCAATGGTCGATCCAGTCCCCGCTAGCCGCCTTATCGACTGCCCCGTCTTCATTTCCAAGCTCTCCAGCCTACGGCTCTCTATTTGATGGGTTGGACGACGGCCTAGATTCGTCGAGACCTACGACTCCTGGTTCTACGACTCTAGGCTCGCCAGCACTCAAGCCATGGCATTCAAAGCGCGGCTCAGATGCCTCGATGAGAAGCCTTTCTAGCTACGCACCAACTAATGCGCATCAAAGTATGTCAGGCGTGCTTCAATCGGCAGACGTGAATCCTAAAGATGATCTGGACATCACAACCTTCTCCCTCCTAGAGCATAGCACCATTCTAGAAGAGCCAGAAGACGACATAGCAACGCGCCCCTCTACAAATGATTCGAACCCAGAATCCAATACCGACGCGTACACACCAATGCAGGCAATGCGCCCACTACTCCACAGAGCCTCATCTCACGAAAGCATGCTTTCTGCCCAAGGGCTCGACATACCTAAACTTCGAACTCAACGCTCCCAAATGCTCGGCAACCGAGGCTTCACCCCTCGAACATCATTCACACCCACCGCCCTAGTTGGCCCCGTTGCAAGCTCCACAGCAGCTGTAGGTCGACCAGTAAATCGACAACGAGGCTATGACAGCAGCAATTACAACCGCCTTCTTCTTGGAACTAGCCCGACCTTAGCAACAGAGACTACAGTGCCAGAAAAGGCTACGCTAGGTAAACGTATGGGTGGCTGGATGTCTGGTAAATGGGGTCTCACGCCGACTATTTCAAAAAGTGACTCTAAAGCTAAGGATGCATTGAGTGCTGTTGATGGGAGGGTTGCGAAAGAGGATCCGGTGAAAGCGAAGAAACCAGCGAATAGGCTTTCGACGCACGTTGAGCCGGTCAGTGTGGATGAGAATCTGTTGCAGGAGTCGTTGGGGGAAGCCTAGGGCATCAATTCTTTCAATTACTCGAACCCTTACTCTGGTATGCGTTTTGGAGGCATCTGTTCAGTGTTATGATACCCGGAACTTTATGTACGAAGCATGCGTATGATATATGGCATTTTTGAAATCACAGATCACCAATCTGTCGTGACACCCAAAACCGCCCAGCTTTCTAGTACAACAGCAAGGCTACGTTCCCCACGAGTAATTAGCTGCCTCGCACCTATCTGTCCTCATACGTGGACTTTGAAATTCGGCTAATAGGGTAACAACATCGGATGAAAGCAGAGACAAGGCTCCACGAACAGCTGACGCCAAAGTCTAAGGACAAAGGTCAGCTATGTTGAGTCACAGAATCCTACATTGATACTGCTCGTCTACACCCCAGCCTAGCAGAAGTACGTAGCCTTACCAAGGTCGCCAAAACCACAGAGCAGTAATATCACGCCAATAACGGCTCTCTGGGTATGCATACTATTTCCTTGAACTTGTCTCTTTCACCCTAATTGTTGGCAAGTCGACAACACCTGTGCTTGTGCGTATCACCATCACCTCCCAAATATGTATCAACCCAGCCTACCACGATAGCTCGCCCAGCTCTCGTACCAAAAGTGCTATAAATCATCATCCAAAGAGGGTTTACTTCATAAGTCTCACTTATCTCATCGCCTCCAAACACCGGAAGATCCTCACTGCACCACACCCCGCCAGAACGCACCAGCCCCAAACCCAAGTAATCGCAACTACACGAACACGACAGGCGAAGAAAACCGCGATTGCCTCGACTGCACCACTTGCTCTGATTGCCGTGACGGTACGAATTGTACGAATTGTACTGGTTGCAGGGGCTGTGTTGATTGTACGGATTGTACGGATTGTCGGGATTGTAAGGGTGAAAAGGGGCAGAGTGGGTCGAGCAAGTTGGCTGGTTGATGGGTTGATGGAAAGTTGTGCGTTGACGAAGTGGAATGGAGGTGGAGGAGCTGGTGCGAGAAGTGAGCGAAAGGTGTGGTAGTTTGATTTCGTGCGAGAGATGTGCCGCTTGTTCCTATGGGGTGTGCAAATGTCGAGGTTTGCTGGGGATTTCTCTTAGCCTGCTACTGGCGAGTATATTGCTCCAAAAACGAAAATCAGAATTCATGGATACAACTCGTCTTTCTAGTCGTATGATCGCGCTGAGTTCAATTACCCGAGAGCATGAGAGGCTGATTACACAATTGTTTTGTGGTCCGGGAGTTTTGGAGAATGAAAGCTCGTATGTGATCATGAGTCTCAGAAATCGTATGCCCAGTCGAATGAATATTGCCAAAGGTTGGGATGGCAATACCTCAACCAGATTCCGAATGTAGCGGATCGGGATCAGTCTTCTCACCCTCGGGACTCACTCTCGAGTCCTCAGCCACTGTGAGAGCATCGCTGGCTTGGGTAGAAGCGTTACAGTCTTTTGGAAGCGCTGGCTTTGGCTCGTTTTGCTGCGCTTCTTCGGCCTCCTCAATTTTCGTGAGCACCCAGCCGATAGTCTTATCCCTGACTTGCTCAAGCTTTTGAAGCGTGGCCAGTGGGAGAGTGGAGTAGTCCGGCACCTTCGCCGCACTGCTCTTCGCACTATCCTGCGAAGAAGAAGCCTGCGTTTTCTCCGCCAACAAACCTCGTAATACCGTAATACTCTCATCCCTCTCCCCAAGAATCCCTACCAAACGCTCCTTCTCCCTCCCATCCTCCTCAACCTTTACCCTCTTCACCCTCCCCTCCTCCTCCGTCACCCACATCCTCACCGCCTCACGGGCACAATTCCTCATATGATCAAACCTCACCGGCCCCAACATAACGCCCCCAAACCACCTAGCCACCACAACCGCCCCTTGCACATCCATACTAAGCAGCACCTTCTCCACCGCCTTACCACCATACGTTTCTCCGTCATCATCATGGCCTGTCTCGAAGAGAGGCTGAGAGTTTAGTGAGCGCTGACTGCTTAATTTCCTCCAAGCAGCGACGCGGTGGGTTGCGGATTTGAATCCTGGAAGGGTTTGAAGCTCCTTTGCGGAGACTGTGGGCGAGTAGACGGCTACAAATGTGGACGAACGGTCTTCTATTGGGGCGGATTTGAAGGTACTAGGTGAGAGGTTTGGGGAGCGGGAGCGGGCTCTTTTTCGAGACATGGATACGTTTGAGACTCGATTTAGATAAGTATGATAATTTACGAACAAAGTAGCTGCTTTGCTAGAACAGCATTCTATGTCGGGTACAAGACCGTGCGGGGAGCAGTCGATTGGTTGGATTGATTTCTTAGTTGAGGCTGTACTGGAGTATCTGACGAGAAACAAGGTACTCAAGTGTCACGGTTCCAGTTGACCATGTTAGTTTGGACAAGACCGCTATGCCTAATTGAGCATTCTAATCTTGCGGGTCCAACTTCGAGATTCCAAGCTCGCATCTTTTTTTTTGTTACCGCCAACTTTAAGCCTTTATAGCCTGACAAGTAGCGGGTTTGCGATCACAACGGTGCTAAACATATTCTACTTTAACCATTTATCTACAATCATGTAACAGACTATCTTATCGTAAAATGCGTTGTTGTTGAATTGTCTTGGTTCTCGTAAGGTCGGTAGTTTGATATTTCTGCCAACCACACAAGAAATCCAAATCCACACTTTGTGGACAGGACACGCCGAATTGAGTCAAGGACAAAAATATGCGCTCAGCTGTCTTTGTGCGTGGGTATATATATGTGTGCAAACAACAAGAAAAGAGGAGAAGACAAGAAGAGTGTTAAAACCCAAAAGTGATTCATCGAGTGAATGACTTACTAGATGTTGTACGAGGTCATGTTTTAAAGTATCCGGAATACGCTAGGGGGCGATCATAGAACATCGCTTTTTGCTACCAACGCGCAAACGATAAAAAAAGTCACCCATTTATGAAGCAATTATATTTTGATCCCGGTTTATTATCCATGGAAGTTATTTCCACCGTTATGGTTTAAAACTTGGTTACAGCGACGCCACTGGTTGTTAATAAACGGATTAATATCGTTTTCTACGCTAAGATTTTCCTATTCTTCTAACCACGCCATTCCTAACGCCTCTTTCCCCTTAATAAACGGCCGGCGCGCTGCTACGCGGTCCTTCATAAGGTTCCAGATATGCTTAATAGGATTTAGATCAGGGCTGTTACCGGGCTAGTTTAAAAGATTAACGCAGTACTAAGCAAATAGCGGTTTCTGCTACTACGATATATGATTACTAGCACCGTCTTGCATAAGGTATACTAGCCGGTTAGGGTATAACGTAGCGAACCGGTGGTATACCGGTAGTAGTAGTGGTTCTAGAATGTATTTTTAGTACCGGTACCAGTTAATTCCACCCCGTTTTAAGCGTCTACAGGGTGAAAAGTTAAAATATCCGGGGTAGGATAGAACCCGGCTATACATAGCCCTCTCGCCGAGAAGAATCGCGACTCTCTCTGTATGTGCAGCCTTTTCCGCCTGTTTTCGTAGTATATCCGTAGTTACTAGCTGGAGAATAGACGCCTTTCTTAGGCTTGACTCTTCTAGTAGGTAGATATAATATAAGCCCTTTTAATTCTAGGTAATTACCCCTTAAAACATGAACGTAGTATAGCTAGCAAATGATTTTTCTAGGTAGGCCGGATCCTATTCCTTACTCTTTAGCCTTGTGACGTATATTCTACCCCGGTTCTCGCCTAATTTGACTAATGTCTCGTCGGTATAGATAATTAAATCCTAGCCTAGAATAAAGCCCTAGTATACGTGATCTAGGTACTAGCGGCAGTATTTCTCCCGTATTTCCAACGTAAGATTAGGCTTAGAACGCGGAGAATATCTATCGTATCCTACTTCGGTAAAAGTTTTTTCTACCGTTATTCGCGAAGCTTTAACGCCTGCCTCCCGGGCTACCGTTATTTATATTTTCCGCCTATATATATAACTAGATATAGCTAGCTGCGTCATTCGATCGATTTCTTCTTAATATAACAACGGGGGCCGGCCAGAACGTGTACCGGGAGTTAAGTTTTGGGCGTATATAGAGCTATCGCTATGAATTTTGGCCTGTTTAGCTGAATACCGGGCGTTTTCAGAAATCGTCGATATAGGGATCCCGGTACGTGTTTATATAATCTTAAGAAGTGACCTATTAATATTCTAGGTATAAGTAATTATACTATAAGAAACTAGACTTATTTCGCGTAACTATTTTCGTTAATAACGTTTATAGGGATAGTTCTTCTATATATTAATATAGTTCATTAAGGAGTAGTAACTATAGTAGTTATTAATTATATATTATTTTAAAGGGCTTGCCCTAGCCCTAAATTAAAAACTATTTAATAAACTAAATTAAATAGGGAATAATAATTATAATTTAATACTTTTATTAATTATTTAACCGTTAGTAATATTACTATAACGACGTTATAGTTCTATACTAACTCCGACGCGAGCCCTAATATAATATTAAAGATTATGAACTTTATAGGGCCTAAGGGCTTCGTTAATTTATTTATAATTATTATTATAATATAATTTTATTTACTTTAGATTTAATTTAAATCTAAGTTATTTTAATTTAATTTAATTTATCTTAGATTTAATTTAGGTTTAAACTAGTTTCCTTATTTCTATTTTAATATAATCGGGATAGGAAATAAATAAATACTCCGTATACTAGTTTTTATTTAAATAGTAGCTAGTTTTATTTTAATTTTCGTTCTTTATCTTTTATTTTAACCTACTCTTATATTATAATTAAATTATAATTTAATAAACCTAGCCGTTAGTTTAATAAATATCTAGATATTAATTCTATTTTTTAATATTATAAAAGATTAATTACCTAGTTAGTACTTCTTAATATTAAGATAATTATTATAAAGGATTAACCCCTTAACCTCGAAGACCGCGTATGATAATTCCTCGCCGAAGTTTAGAATAACTTTATTAGTTTTTTAAATACCTTCGATTACCTACGTATTTAGGTCGAGAGTAATTTTTTATTTAATATTTTATCCTCGCCTACGCCTCCTCCTCCTCCTACACTAGATATATAATTTTTAATTTATATTATCGTTTAAGTAATAGCCTAGGTCGTATTTATTATAATTTAAACTATACCTTAACCCCCGCCCTAAATATTCGATAAGAATATTTTTAATAATATTATTATTATAGGCCTACGCTCGTCTTTCTTTTTAAATATTTAATAATTTATTTCCTCCCGATCTCGAACGCCTCCTAGATCCGAAAAGTTTTTAGATATCTCGGAATATAAAGAGAATTAAAATAAATTAGATATTTAAGAGTAAACGTTAATATAGTAGATATATATTAATTATAACCATTACCCTACCGATAACGATAAGGTTGTTTATATAAAGTTTAAATTAATTATCGGTAAAAAAGTCTCTAATTTAATAAATTATTATTAAAAAGAGGGTTTTTATACTTTAATTAATTTTACCGATTAGTAAAAGAAGTTATAAAAAGTATATAATAACCCGTTTAAATAAGAGGATACTCGGAATTATATCCGAGAATTTAAATAAAGCTTTATATCTTTTAATAAATACTTTAACCTCGTTATTTAAAAAAAAGAATATTCTCGAATAAAGAACGAATCCTTAATTAATATTATAAAATATAATATTAATTATATTACTTAATAAGCCTTTATCTCCTAAAGGAAAACTAATAATTAACGGTTATATATCTTCGATAAATACGTCCGTATATACTCCGAAATTAATTAAGAACTTCGGTAGATTAAATACCGTCTACCTCGTTAAAGTACCGTTTTTATTAGATTAGGATAAACCTCGAGGAGGTTTATTATATCTTTATTAATTTCTACTCTTATGGCCCGCTTTATTATAACGAGTATTTTTATCCCCGTTATCGTAGTTTTAACTCTTTTATTTAGGGAGTTAATAAACCTCGATTCTACCCAAACTATTATTAAAGATAAATTAACGAGAACCCCGGTTATTAAGGCTATCTACGAGAAATAGAGGTTTTATTTTTATTATAAATTATTTAAATATAATATAAGAGTTTATTTAATTAAGCTAGCTAGTCTTTAATCTAATATTATAACTATTATCGATAATAACGAGAGCGTTATAAAAGGAGTTATTTTAAACGCGGGAAAAGAATAGTTCTAGTATAAAATCGTATATTAAGACTATAAGTACCTAGAACCCTATATATATCTTTTTATTTATTAATTATATTATTTAATTTACCTTCGTTACTAATTAAACTTTCGTTTAAATTTATTATATAACTTTTTAAGACCGACCCTACTTTTTATAATAAATATATAATTATTTCTTATTAACTACGGAATAGCTAGTCCCGAATTTAAATTAAAGTTTTAATTAATACTAGTATATCCGGCTACTTTTTTATTAATTATAATTTTATATATATTTAACGTTTACTCCTTCGCTTTCTTCGTTATTCTTATATTATCCGACCCTTTAATAGTATATCTACCGTTATAGGACGTATTATTTATATCGTAGAAGCGATTTTAAATATTTATAGTTATTAGGAACGAATAGTTTTCTTTATTACTAAACTTAATTAATACTTTATCGTAATCGGTTTATTATACCTTTACCGTTATAAAGTTACTACCGATTTTTTAAATAATTCCTTAACCTTCGCCTTACGTTTTTATTTAAGAAATTATACCCTAAGTTCTTTAAAAAATTTTATAGAAAATAAACTCTTTTTTATACCCTAAGAAAGTTTTTAAACCTAAGAATCTTAGTTCCTAGTTTTATTCAATACCCGCGTAGGGTAAACCCCGATTTAAAAGGAGTCGTTAATATATAGAGAGCCGTTATTATTTATAGATAATAACGTTATTATTAAATAATTAATTCCGACTCGAGAGAAATTACTTTAGTTTTAGGCTTATTAATAGTATATTTAATCCTAAATTTATAAAAAGTAAACCTCGATTTAAGAAAAGTTAATTTAGTCCTAGGTTTATTAATAATATACTTAGTCTTAAATTTATAAAAAGTAAACCTCGATTTAAAAAAAATTAATCTAATTTTAAATTTATTAAAAGTAAATTTAATCTCTAGTTTAATTTAATATTTATATAAAATAACCTAAAATTTAAAAAGAGTTACTCTAGTTTTAGGTTTATTAATAATAAATTTAAATTTAAGAGAAATCTTCCCCGCTTTAGTCCTAGTTATTTATTTTTATAAAAACTAGTTATAATAACGAGTATAATCGTATTATTATTATCGTTAAATAAAGAAAGACGTTTAAGATTAAATATTATAGTTTAGCCTCGCTTCGTTTTAAGTTTTAATATTAAAAATAACGAACCTAGTACTTAACTACTTTTAATATATACGAGATAAAATCTCGATTATTTACCCGGCTCGTTAGGCCTAACGAGTAAATTATATTTAATTTATTATTTATAGAAATCGATTAATTCTTAGGTATTTTAAAAGAAATCTCGACTTTAAATATTTAACCTCGTTAAGAATTTAAATATTATAAACCTAAACCCCGCTTTAATTAAAACTTTAAATTAAGTATTTATAATTAAACCTAAAACCGAGTTATATTTAAAATAAATAAGGAACTTTACTTTACCTCCGCCGTTATTTAAGAAAAACTTTAAATTTACCGAAATAATAAGAATATTAACCTAACTACGATCTTACCTACGCGGTATTATAAATTTTTAAATATTTTCTTAAAAAAAGATATTAATACCTTACCCCCGTATTAGTTATATAATTATATTATTAAATTTAAAGAAGGGTTATAACCTCCGTTATTGAGTTTATATAATATAAATCGTAATAAAATCCTAGAGCTCCGCCGTTACCTAGATAAAAACTTTAATAAAGATTTTATTCGAGTTAATCGGTTTTATACCGCGTTTTTTATTTTATTCGTAAAGAAACCTAGTGGAGGCCTACGTTTCTACGTTAATTACCGAGGGTTAAATATTATTATTATAAAGAATAAGTACTCTTTACCCCTAATATTAGAAATCTTAAATCGATTAAGTTATATTAAGGTATTTTTTAAATTAGATATTATATCTATTTTTAATCGCCTCCGCGTTAAAGAGGGTAACGAAGAATTTATTATATTTCATACCCGATTCGGTTTATTCGAATATTTTATTATATTATTTAGATTATATAATAACCCTACCTTATTCTAATACTATATTAACGATACTCTTCGTAAATTTCTCGATAAGACTTATATTATATATCTCGACGATATTCTAATCTATAGCGATATCGAGGAAGAGTACGAAATCTATATTAAATATATTCTTTAGAAACTCCGCGAGGCGGGGCTCTAAATAAATATTATTAAATATAATTTTTATATTAAAGAAGTTACGTACCTAGGACTAATTATTACTATTTAAAGAATTAAAATAAATTTAAAGAAAATCGATATAATCTTAAATTAACTATAGTTAATTAATATTAAAAATATTTAAAGTTTCCTAAAGTTCGTTAACTTTTATCGGCGTTTTATTTATAGGTTTAATAAACTCGTTATACTATTTATAACCCTAACTAAAAAAGATATTATCTTCGAGTAGAATATTTAATATTAAATAGTTTTTAATACTTTAAAAGAGGTTTTTATCTTTAATATTATTTTAATTTATTTCGACCCCGACCGTAAAATTATAGTAGAAATAAATACGTCTAATTACGTATCTAGGGGGGTCTTATTTTAGTACGACGATTAAAACGTCTTTCATTTTATTATTTATTTTTTAAAGAAATATAATTTTACCGAGTATAATTATAAGATTTATAATAAAGAGTTTATAGTAATCGTCCGTGTATTCGAGGAATAACGCTTTAAACTAAAGAGATCTACTCTTTTTATCGAGGTAATATCTAATTATAAGGTTTTTAAATATTTTATTTTATCTAAAATATTATCTCGCCGTTAAATAAAGTAAAGTAAATTTTTATCCCGTTTTAATTATAAAATTACCTATTAGCCTAGTAAAGAAAGTAGTAAACTTAATATATTAACGCGTCGGTTAAGAGATCTTTTTAAAAAGAGCGATAAATTAAACCCTAGATATTAATATTAATATTAAATTATATTAAAAAGAAAAAACCTAGCCCTAAAAGTCTTTAAGGATTATATTTATAATATATCGTTAAATATAACGACCTTAGTCTTAGTTCTAATTATTTTAGTTATATTAATAATAAATTTAAAGATTCTTATTTAACTCTTTTAGTTATATTTTATACTAATTTATACGACCCCGATAAATTTTAATATAGATATCGATTTAGAATCTTAAACCCTACCTACGTCCTATAAATTTAAATTAGATAGAGACTAGCCTATTAATTTAAATAAAAACCTATATAATACCCCGATTTATTAATTATAGGATATAATTAATTAAGCCGATTAATTCGCCCCTAAAGTCCTAGAAATATTATATTCTAGAACGCGTTATTATAGCGAAATTCCCCTCGTTAAATACGAAGATAAGGATAGAGTTCTCTACTTCCGAGGAAAGAGATATATTCCGAATTCTAGTAAACTACGCCTTCGTCTAATTTAATTAATTTATAATAGTATCGCGGGTAGTTACCTAGGTCGTATTAAATATTACGAATTAATTAATCGGGTTTATTAATGACCTAACGTCTATATTATTATCTAGCGCTTCGTTAAGAATTATTATATATACCGAAGAATTAAACCTTCCCGCTAATATATTTAAAAATAATTATACTTATTACCGCCCCCGTAACGACGTTAAAGAGATATCTCGATAGACTATATAGGTCCCCTACCGTTTTATATCTTTATAGGAATTATTTATCGGTATATTTTAATTTTTATAGACCGCTTAATTAAGATACGGTACCTAATATTAATTATATCGATAAAAGTAAACGAAGCCTACGACGCTTTTTATTAGAATATATAAAAACTTTATAAGTTATTAGATATCTTTATTTCGGATTAAGAATTTTAATTTATATCGGAGTTTTAAAAAGTTTTATATAAACGTTTTAAAATCGATTAATATATATCTACCAGTTATTATTTTTAGACGGATAATTAAACCGAGTAATTTAATATTATAATAAAATACTACCTCCGTGTATACGTTAATTATATATAGGATAATTGGGTGAAATAACTCCCTAAAGCGGAGTTTTTTAATAATAATATTAATTCTTCTAATACTTTAGCCTCGCCTTTCTTAACTAATTATAATTAATATTTATATATTAGTTTCGAGTTTATTAAATCTTTATTCTAAGATTTTACTATTTAAGCCCGTACCTATTTAATCGTTACCGATAAATTCGTAATATAAATAAAAGCCTTAAACGATTACCTCCGCGATAAGATATTTATTATTTAAGTTATCTTTAAATCCTCGGTTAACTAACAAAGGTATTTATATCCAATATATTTAATAAACGACTAAGTATAACTAAATATTAAGAATTTGAATATTATATACTCTTTAATTAAGCTCGACGATTATAATATCGGCCCTTTTCGAGTCTTTAAAGTTTTCGATAATTCTTTTATAATTTAGTTAAATTTTCCGTATTTTATAAAAGTTTACCCCGTCTTTTATACTAGTTTATTATAATTAATAGTTAATGACTTTCTATTTAGATAAGTCTAGTTTATCCGAGAACCTATAACTACCGAAGATAATTAACGTAAATAGTACGTTAACGGTATCTTAAATTTTATATCGGTAAGTCCGGAAAAATAGTTCTATAAAATCGCTACTTAATCGGTGCAAAATGCGCATTTTGCAGCCTTAGTAAATCTTGGTAAATCTTGGCGCCAAGATTTTTAAGTTAGAGTTAAGGTCTGCGCGGGAGCGCTAAATTTAATCTTAAAAGTAACTATATAGCCCTATAGGGTAACGCTAGTAAAAATCTAATTAAAAATTCGGAATCTAGGCTAAAAATAGATTTAGTAAGATATTTATATTCCTATATAGTGGCCCTAGTCTAGA